>ENA-OPLK01000204-OPLK01000204.1-human-gut-metagenome-genome-assembly--contig:-NODE-204-length-12479-cov-3.494929_pt1 | contig 12479 bp, 10 predicted proteins | sample MGYA00241792_ERZ501711 | MGnify/ENA primary metagenome ERZ501711 (study PRJEB25962, sample SAMEA2042204) | human gut metagenome | biome: human gut; feature: human-associated habitat; material: faeces... | reverse complement strand
AAGTCTTCCCCCGTATCGTCATTTCGAGCGAAGCCGAGAAATCTTTGTCATAGGCGGTAAGCCCGTCAATGTGTCATATTCTAAAATAGGAAACCCGTTTCCTCCTATATGTGTGCAATATAATGAATCCAGAGTTTCAGACCAAAACCTTAGATTTTAAGCGCGAATCTGTGGCAGAATTAGATCAAGTAGAAAGTCCCCTACAGAAATAAAACCAAGGGGCCGATCTGAATCCATGGCTTCATTATATCTTTGGCCCTCAACACAAAGGCACCCATGGATTTCTCCTATTGCGTTTATTATTAATAGCTTTAATTTTACTTAAACTTGGTTGATTTCGAGTATTGGTAGTTGATTCACACCCCTTGTTATTTTGGTTTGCATAAAGATTACCTATACACTCTACTAATTTTTTTATTTGCAACGGTTCAAGATCGAGCAAAGTTATGATACCTGCTGTCAATACTTGCAACACTTTAGCCCCATTTTTCCAAGAATCAATGTTGATGCTGATATTTCCATCAGGGTTCTCTATATAGTTAACTGTGAGAGATTTTACGTTGTTCGGTATCTTCGCTTTTGGTGGTTCAACTTTGGGTTTATTCAACACATGTAATTGCGTAAAACTGCTTAAACCAGTGTCTTCCCTAAATTCCTCTTCCGTAACATCTTCAGGTAATTTAACTGTTACTTCTGCTAGATTAGGGCACTTTGCAAACATTTGCCAATAATTCATATTCTGAGTCAAATCAAGAACGCCATATATGTTAGTCAATTGATTACAATTGTAAAACATCGAATCTGAAGATTCTACATGACTTGTATCAAAGTTTTCAATATGTAATTCCCTTAAAGTAACGCAATTAGAAAACATCGCGTCCATTTTAGTGACTTTAGCCGTATTAAATTTGCTTAAATCCAGAGAAGTTAATTCATTACAGCCAGAAAACATATAAACCATGTCGGTCACTTGACTTGTATCAAAGTTTTTTAAATCAATTTTTGTCAAAGAAGCACATTTATAAAACATTGACCGCATAGAAGTGCATTTCTTTGTCACAAAATGAGAGACATCCAATTCGCGTAAATTACAACAACCACTAAACATTGCTTCCATTGAAACACACGGGTAGGTATCTAACTTTTGAAGATCTAATAAAGTAAGGCTACTCCCCTCTTCAAACATATGAGAACAATTTTTAGCATATCTACGAGAATTAAAATATGTGGCTGGATCTATATCACTACAGGTTGCTTCTGCCTCACTTAAATTCTTTATTTCAGCAACATTGCTGCAATATTTTTGTGCCCAATTTGAATAATCCTCAGCAATTTTATCTTTCCAATTCATAAACTGATTCCAAATGATCGTCACAAGTTTTTTTGCAACCATTATTTTTTTCTCTTCATCCATTCGATCAAGGCTTACAGGATATAAATAGGAGTACAGCTTATTTATTTTAGCAGAATTCAATTGATCTACTTTTTTATCAATATATTCGTCTATCAATTCAGCATTTGTCTTATGAAAAAATTCTTCGAGCACATCCCTCTTTAATAATTCTAGGATCTGAGAAATAATTTCATTGACTAAGACTTCCGGAATCACTAACTTATATTCATCTTTAAGCGTCCAATAAGTTATGTTATTACCAGTTTCGGATGTACCATTATGCTGCTCGTATTTGCTGGAATCTCTCCAAAAAAAACTATTAACAGATTTCTTGTCACACCATTCATTTTCATCAAGAAGTCCAGCCCAATTGATATAATAACTAATAAATCTTGCACTTAATCCACCTGGCATTTTGGTTAAGAATTCATCGATAAGTCGTTCTAACTTTGTATCAGATATTTCAGCCATATATACCCCAGCCTTTCCGTGCTATACAGATTTCTATAACAATATACCAGCAATCATATTCCATCTGCCCACTAAACAGTACAGATGTTTTTAGCCTTTATAACTTATGGTTCAACCCTCTAAACAGAAAGATCCCTTCACTCAAACAAAACGGTTCCAAGAAAGCCTTCGTCTTTCTTGGAACCGTTCACGCATCCCTTATCAATATAGAGCTTCATTAGCAATGACGAGGCGCTGTACCTGATTCGTTCCTTCATAGATCTGCATGATTTTCGCATCACGCATATATTTTTCATTCGGATTTTCACGGGAGTACCCATTACCGCCCATGACCTGCACCGCTGTCGTGGTAACTTCCATCGCCGTATCCGAAGCGAAACACTTCGACATAGCGGAGAACATGGACGCCCTCTTATCTCCCTGCATCTTCAGCCAGCAAGCCTTGTAGACAAGCGCGCGTGCTCCCTCTGTCTTAGTGACCATATTGGCGATCATTTCCTGTACCATTTCAAAAGAAGCGATCTTCTGACCAAACTGCTTTCTCTGGTGTGCATAGTGGATGGCATTTTCCAGTGCAGCCTGTGCGATACCGACAGAAATCGCACCGACGACCGGACGGGATGTCTCAAGCGTCTGCATAGCGATGCGGAAGCCCATGCCTTCACGACCGATGCGGGCGCTTGTCGGAACGAAGCAATCGTCAAAAATGATTTCCGAAGTAGCCGAAGCACGGATCCCCATCTTGTCCTCTTCCTTGCCGATGGAGACGCCCGGCGTATTTCTATCGACAGTGAAAACAGTCAGACCACGAATGCCGCCTGATTCACGGGTATTGGCAAAGAGTGTGATTTTGTCACAGATCGGCGCATTGGTGATGAAGCACTTCGTACCATTCAGGACATAGCCGCCATCGACCTTTTTTGCCTTACAGGATACCGCACCTGCATCAGAGCCTGCTCCCGGTTCCGTCAGTGCAAAGCAGGCGATCCCACCGTTGTTCAGGCAGTCGAAGTATTCCTTTTTCTGTTCATCGCTGCCGGCGAAAAGGATCGGGAAGGAAGCAAGTGAATTGGCTGCGCAAACAGTCGCAGTACCTGCACAGCCCTTTGCGAGTTCTTCACTGATCATCGCACCCGTCAACAGATCGAGTCCTGCTCCGCCATATTCCTTCGGAACAGCCAGCTGAGTCATTCCGGACTGTTTCAAAATCTTCAACAGCTCCGGATCCATGACACCGCTCTTATCGATGTCCAGAGCGCGCGGCGCGATCTCCTTCTGTGCGATCTCCTTCGCCAGATTTACCAGCTCCTGCTGCTTTGCATCTAATGTAAAGTCCATTCTCGTTCCTCCATGAAATCAAAGTGCTTCTTCTGCCAGGGCTTCCCCTAAAATTTTACTATATTGCTATTATTATAACAGATATGCCGGGCTTTCGGATGGAAAAATATAAAAATACTCGCAGAATCTGATCCTGCAAGCGGATCATGATTTCCCGCTTCATCGCTCCCCCATATGCTTTGGAATACCAGAAAAATCACCGCTCCCCCTTCTCTGTAAAGCCATGGGAGCTTTCCCTGCATGATATCAACAGTTATTTTGGAAAATGCCCTCGCCCATCCCCCAAAAGGTCTGCACTGGCGTACAGGTCACAAATGTCATCACATGGATGGCAGCCCGAAAGTTTCCACTTGAAAGCCACACAGTCGGGATCATGGGCATATGGGTACATTGCTCCATCCATGTAGGCTCTCGCCTTCTCAGTGCGGGCGATTCGTTCCGCGAAGTATCGGGCTTTCTCTTGGGTGGCCACGTAAATGGCTTTATCTACCATTTCCTCATTGCCCTTTGAAATAGCGCCTATTATGCCATTGTAGGCCGCCTTGAGGCCCTGCGTGGAAATTTATCTATGTTCCTTTGCGCATCGCGCAGGGCGCGTTTGAACGCGTTCCCTTGATGCCCTTTGGATAGAGCAGGCTGCAGAAGGCGGCGAGCGTGCTTTGGTTGTACCGTCAAACCTTGATGACAGGCAAATACTTTTTTCTAACGAAGAAGATGATGCAACAAGTCACACTGCATCAAAAAATGCCATCCCGTTATGCGCTGCGGAATGGCATTTTCTTGATTTGGTAAAAGTATTGGTAGAAGTGATGAATTTTATGCGAGTTAGGTAGAAAAAAGAAAAGCCCGAAGTCATCCATGACTTCGGGCTGAATGTCTGGTGGATCATCAGGGGTTCGAACCCCGGACACCCTGATTAAGAGTCAGGTGCTCTGCCAGCTGAGCTAATGATCCGTTTCAACGAGATTTATTATACTCGTTTTTTTGCTTTTGTCAAGCTCTTTTTTCAAATCCTTGATTTGTTTTTGTTTCAAGAGGTCTTGTCTCAAGCGATGTTAAGAGTATATCATGTAACTTCATTTTTTGCAAGAGGTAAAATAAAGTTTTTTTGAAAAAGAGCAGTTGCCTTTCAGTAGTGGATCCCATACTTATGCTTCAGCTCATCAATATCCTTTCGCATGTCACGGTCACATTCTTCCAGTGCCATTTTCAGATTTGGAAGCTTCTGTCTCACCAAGAAAGACTTCTTCGCGCTGGACATTTTATAAATGCGGGCAAGCTCTTTCTTGTAGGATGCCATGAATTCCGCCAGCTCTTCAGGGGAAAGCTCCTGTTCTTCATTCAGATCGACTTCTTTCTGATCCATTCTATGTTCTCCTTCCCTGGGAAACGCTGATTCCCTTGTTTTCTTTTATTGTACCATGAATCCGTCCTCTCTGCCTGTAAGAAATAGCGGCCATTTCTATTTTTGAAAATAATTCTTAAAATACAGTGGAAATATAAAGTACCATTCAGTATAATAAAGGAAGGCAATCATATAGCTTTTATTCACCAATCAGCTTATATATTGTATACACTATATCAATGTTGCATTGAAAGGAAGGTATCATTATGCCGCTCGTAGGAACTACTGAAATGTTTAAAAAGGCATATCAGGGGCATTATGCCATTGGTGCATTCAATGTGAATAACATGGAAATCATCCAAGGGATCATGGAAGCTGCCAAGGAAGAGGAGTCTCCGGTCATTCTTCAGGCTTCGGAAGGTGCCCGCAATTATGCCGGTCAGGAATATATCGTCGGCCTGGTCAAGACTGCCCTTCAGGATTATCCGGAGATCCCGACCGCACTCCATCTGGACCACGGCTCTTCTTATGAGATCTGTAAGGCCTGCATTGACGGTGGCTTTACTTCCGTCATGTATGATGGCTCGAAGCACTCCTTCGAGGAAAATGTCAAAGTCACAAAGCAGATCGTCGAATATGCACATGACAAAGGTGTCGTGGTCGAAGCCGAGCTTGGACGTCTGGCCGGCGTAGAAGATCTGGTCAGCGTCGATGCGAAGGATGCGATCTTTACGGATCCGGAAGAAGCGGCTGAGTTCGTAGAGCTTACCGGCTGCGACTCTCTCGCTATTGCGATCGGCACCAGCCACGGAGCTTACAAATTCAAAGGCGACCCCTATCTTGACTATGAACGTCTGGAAAAGGTCGGCAAGCTCCTGCCGGACTACCCAATCGTCCTCCATGGCGCTTCTACCGTCATTCCGGAATTTGTGGAAAAGTGCAATGCCTATGGCGGCAAAGTCCTCGGCGCGAAAGGTGTCCCGGAAGACATGCTCCGCAAGGCTGCCACGATGGCTGTCTGCAAGATCAATATCGACACCGATATCCGTCTGGCTATGACAAGTGCCATCCGTGAAGCGCTCTGCAAGGATCCGTCGAATTTCGACCCGAGAGGCTATCTGAAGCCGGCCAGAGAGGCTGTGAAGCAGATGGTCATGCACAAGATCGAAGCTGTCGTCGGCTCCGCGCATACCATCTGATCAGCCAATCAAAAAGCAGCCCCCAAGGGCTGCTTTTTGATTGCTTCTATTTCACTGGTTGATCAGATTTTTTGCCGTCTTTTTCAGCTTCGAAAGCGCTTTCCCTTCGATCTGACGGATGCGTTCGCGGGTCACATCGAAGTATTTTCCCACTTCTTCGAGAGTCCTTGTCTTGCCGTCTTTCAGCCCGAAGCGCAGCTCGAGCACCTGTCGTTCTCTTTCCGTCAGTCCGGTCAGGAGTTCTTCGATCTGCTCGCGGAGAAGGATGCTGCCGGCGGCATCATCCGGCGCGATGGCTTCATGGTCTTCGATGAAATCTCCCAGATGGGAATCTTCCTTTTCACCGATCGGCGTTTCCAAAGAAATCGGGTCCTGCGCGATCTTTTTGACCTCGCGTATCTTGGCGAGTGATACGCCCATGGCTTTGGCAAGCTCTTCATTGGTTGCCTCACGCCCATTCTCCTGTAGCAGCTGGCGGGAAATGCGATTCAGCTTATTGATCGTCTCTACCATATGTACCGGCACACGAATGGTGCGTGCCTGATCCGCAATGGCGCGTGTGATAGCCTGTCGGATCCACCATGTAGCATAGGTGGAGAATTTATAGCCCTTGGTATAGTCGAATTTATCGACCGCCTTTAAGAGTCCCAGATTTCCTTCCTGAATGAGATCCAGAAACTGAAGCCCGCGACCCAGATATTTCTTTGCGATGGAGACCACGAGACGGAGGTTCCGATCAGCCAGCTCTTTCTTCGCTTCCCGCGCCGCTTCCTTTTCTTCGGGAAGCGCGTCCGCACGCATCCCCGCCTCGACCGTCTTGGCAAGCACGATCTCTTCTTCACTGGTCAAAAGGGGCAGCGCACCGATTTCCTTCAGATACATTTTCACGGGATCATCGATCGAGACGGCATTATCCAGATCAGGCACCGGCGTGTCTTCTTCGGCTTCCGCCTCGGCCTCTTCTTCTTTGACAAGCTCAGCCGACTCCTCTTCCTCGATGAAGTCGAAGGAATCATCCACTTCTTCATTAAAGTCGACTTCCAGCTGGTGGATATGAAGCGCTTCATAAAGTGCAGACAGATCTTCTTCACCCAGATTGTGCGTGGAAATGAACTCCATGATATCCTTATTCGCTACCAGCCCGTCATGGGATTTTTTCTTCAGCTCCTGAATCCATTTTTCAAGTTGAGTCATTCGTTCAGCCATTTTTATATCCCCCGATACTGGTAATCCATTCCGGCGATCATGTCCATCTCTGCTTCGGAAATGTGGTATATGCAAAACAAACAATATGCGTAAAGACTAGTGACTAGTGACTGGTGACTAGTGACTAGGGATTAGGGATTAGATTTCAGGTATCTGACTTCTACCGTCCGACTTCTGATGTCTGATATCTGACCACAGTAATCGGTCACCACTTATGCCCTTCCCAGTGCCATGATCTCTTTGCTGAGGCGGATACAGATCATCTGCTCTTTTCTCGCCTCTTCCGGATCTGAAGTCATGAGTGACTGGACTTTTTCTGTATGAAGACGATACTCCTTCTGGAGATACATCTTCATCAAAGGCCATATATATTCCTCCTGAGGGACAGAGCCGGGCGGATCCCCCTCCATCGCAAGCTCTGCCAGGAGCGGTATATCCTCTCGAAGGAGCTTCCCCTCCACCGCCTGTTCCGTGATCTCTCCCTCCATCGATTTCATCGCATCAAAGAGTCTCTGACGGAAAGGCGAGGTGAAAGGATAATTTTTGAGTAACTCCCAGCCCTCAGGAAGCATATGATAGCGGAGGCAGTACTTGAGAAGCCCTTCTTCCAGGAGCTTCTGCTTCTTTGCCTGCGGCCCATTGTCTGTCGTCGGTGCTTCCAGCGGTGTTTTCTGGGAAATATATAGGGTCGAATGATTCTTTTTCGCAAAGGAGAGTGCTTCACTTCGGATCATTCCTTCATCCATGTGGAGCGTCATCGCCATCTTGCGGATGAACGAATTGAACTGAAACGTATCCTGCTGCGCGAGAAGTACAGCGAACATCTCATCAAGAATGTGATGCTGCCCGTCAAGTGTCGACGCATCATACTGCCGCTGCAGCGCGCCAAAAAGATAGTCCAATGCAGGCTGCGCTTGCGCTACCGCTTCTAAATAAGCCTCCCCGCCATGAAGATTGACAAATTCATCCGGATCCTTGCCCTCCCCCACGAGTGCCACACGCAGCTTCAGTCCCACAGCGCCGGCGATCTCCAATGCCCGCCGCGTCGCATTCTGACCGGCAGCATCCATATCATAAGAGAAAACGATCTCGTCGGCATATTTTTTGAGAAGCCTTGCCTGCTCTACGGTAAAGGCAGTCCCGAGGGAAGCTACTACATTCGTGACACCATGGGCATGCAGGGAAATCGCATCCATGTAGCCCTCGACCATGATCGCCTGCCGCTTTTTGCGGATTTCCGGCAGTGCCTGATAGATAGCAAAAAGGAGACGGCGCTTATTGAAAATAGGGCTTTCCGGCGAATTCAGATACTTCGGTTTACTGTCATCCATGACACGACCGCCGAATGCCACCACGCGCCCCTTCAGATCCAGAATGGGAAACATGCAGCGATTGCGGAACATATCAAAATAGTTTCCATTCTTGTACCCGCAAAGCCCGCAGACTGTGAGTATCTTCGGATCTATCTGCTTTTTCGTCGTGAAGTCATGGTATAGACGATGCCAATCCGCCGGTGCAAAGCCCAGCTTGAATCTTTCTATGGTTTCCATCGAAAGGTGGCGCTTCTCGAAGTACGCCATTCCCGCCTGTCCCATCTGCGTCCGTGTGAGGCAATTGTGGAAATAAGAGCCTGCAAGCTCCGTGACCTCCACCATTTTCTTCATCATGGCTGCCTTTTGCCGTTCTTCCGGAGAGATCTCCTCCGTCGGCATATCGATATGGGCATAATCAGCTACTCTCTCCACGGCCTCCATGAAAGTGATCCCTTCCATCTTCTGCAGGAAATGGAAGATGTCCCCGCTCTCGTGACAGCCAAAGCAATAATAAAATCCTTTTTCCGGAGACACTGAAAAAGAAGGAGTTTTCTCCGGTCCATGAAAAGGACAGGAGGCGAAATAGTATCTTCCTTTTTTCTTCAGATCGACATACGAGCCGATGATGTCATTGATATTGACACTGTCCTTCAGCCGCTGCAGAAAATCATTGCTCAGCCTCACCACAACTCCTCCTTTCTGTAAATTCATTCATTGTTATTGCGTATCCTATCCGTTTCGCAAAAAGCGCACAGGCAGTATGCAAAATGCCTGAAAGTTTTTTCTGTGTATAAGCTCCGCGGTGCCTCTTTTTGTGCCGTACCACTGCGGCTCACCTGTCAGCCAAAGACAGCCGAGAAAGCAGAGGATCCGCTTTGCAGGTAAGAAAAGCACCGACTACTGCAGAAAACACAAAGGTACTACAAGCATCGGTGCCATAGGGACAAAATGATGAGCAGATACGCCAGCTCACACTTTCACATCTTTAGTTAATTCCTGCCAGCGTGCAAAAAGGATCTGCATATAGAGCCTTGATTTCAAGCCAAAGGAAGCGAGCGCATAGCCATCAGATACCTCGACCAGGAGCGTCTTGCCTTCATCCGTGATACCAAAGTCCAGCGCATAGCCGGCAGGGGCGGAATGATACGCAGCAACGGCTGCTTTGAGGACTCTGGGATCAGGGAAAATATCCCAGCGTCCTTTATATGGACAAAGACCTACGATCTCTCCCTGAAGTACCCAAAGACGCCATTCGGAGATGAAATTCACACGGCTGCTGCACCAGACATCGATATCTTCGAGTCCCCCGCCCAGCTTGATGAGGTCTTCCGACTTATCGAGCACAGTGCCATGGAATCGCTTCACATCCTCCACCGGTTTGACGAAGACATGCCAGTCTTCCGCATGGCTGGTGATGGTGAAGAGCGTCGATTTCCAGATCTTTCGTCCGACAAAGGGCATCAGCTCATCCGGATAATCCAGTGGCAGCAGCTTCACGCCGAATCTTTCGAGTGCCACCTTCACATCAGAAAATGTCCCCACCACAGGATCCTTCGGATCATTATCGGTCAGAGAATACACCACTTTATAGGGCTTCACAGGGATATCCAGTTCATTTGCTCCCGCATAGGCTGCATAGCAGCTGCGGTCATATAATTCTCCAGTATGTCTGATACGGATATAAGCCTTCATGTACTCCCCTCCTTCTCTCTCTTTTCAGGCAGAAATAGAAACTATTCCTACTACTACAAATTCAATCATACCATGAATGTATTCTTTTTGCCAGTAGGGAACAATGATTTGCATGCCAATCCCCCATCGGTCAATCTCTCGGGCTGCACCATCGCCGAAAGCGGCTTCTGTGGAGCTCCTGCAGGTGGAGGGCTTGGGGGAGAAGCAGCAAGAGGGATGGCTATGATGAAACGATGTATAAAGGTCTTATGGGACTTGGTTCTCTGGCGGCAAGAAACGATTTCGCGCCGCTAAAAAAGCCCCCGCCGAAGCGGGAGCCTTTTTTCACCAGAAGTAAATGAGCGCAACGAGTGCTACAAGGAAACGATAGATGGCAAAGCCGGTCAGTGTCGAAGTATTCAGGAATTTCAGGAACCAAAGAATGGATGCATACGCCACGAAGAAAGCGGTCACAAATCCGACAGCCAGAATGCCAAAGTCACCCATTTCAAGGTACTTGATCGTTTTCAGAAGATCATAGATGCAGGCAAGGAACATCAGCGGAACCGCCATGATGAAGGTGAAGTCTGCTGCCGCTTTTCTGGAGATCCCCAAGAGCAGGCTGCCGGCGATGGTGCTGCCGCTTCGAGAAAACCCCGGCCAAAGAGAGAGGCACTGGAAGAGTCCGATCTTCAGCGCCTGCTTCCATGTGATGTGATCTACATCCGTCACAGAGAAATGCTTATGCATTTTTTCAGCCACGATCATGAAGATACCGCCCAGCACCAGACCGATGATGACTGTCATGGGACCAAAGAGCGTATTCTTGATAAATCCATGAAAAACAAGCCCCAGAAGGCAGGCCGGAAACATGGCGATGGCCAGATTCAGAAGAGAAGGTCCCTTTGTGCGAAACCAGTGATGGGTATTCAGGATAAAGGTAAATTTTTCTCTGTACACCACGAGAACGGAAAGGATCGCACCGAGCTGGATGAAGACATCGAAGAGATCGGCAAGCGTCCCCTCGAAGCCCAGCATATGCCCGACGATGATCATATGGCCTGTCGATGAAACTGGAATATACTCTGTCAGCCCTTCCACTACGCCGACAATAAATGCGCAAAAATAATCGTACACGATAACACCTCAGATTGCTTGACTACTAAAAATGAGTGCCTGGGGACAGGTCACTTTCTCCGCTGTGGATTCCCGGCGCAGACGATGCCATCCACTTTTTTATTCTTGAAATAGAGGATGAGTACCTCCTTCTGCCCTTGGGAAAAGTACACATAGGCTGTGCGCGGGCTGCCTGTAGAGGTATCCATCTCCAGCTTTTGCGGCGCGCCATAGAGCATTTCCGCGGTCGACTGATCATCTCCCATGGCAAGGCCGCGAGGAGTCAGCATCCGATCATCTGTCAGGAAGAACGCCATGATCCAGTGTTCCTTCTTAGTCATGCGGACGCCATAGCCCTCATAGTACCAGATTTCCTCTCCGGGATTCATCATCTTCCGTTCCCACTCCATAAAAGAGTAGTCTTTGAAGCGCTGCCCCAAGGAAAGGCCCGCCAAAGAGAAGTCCCCTTTCGGCAAAAAATCATGCCTTTCTTGCGTTTCTGTCTTCTTCTTTTCCTTTTCAGACAAGTAAGACACATGCAATGATTTTACCACGTTCTTATGAATGGTGAAAGAAATTTCTTGATCCCCGGCTTCATAAATCAGAAGGAAATCCCTCTTTTCCCCATCCCAAAGAAGGCGAAGAGGGCGACCATAGGCACGCAGGACAGCTTCACGTGAGCTTCCCACGTGAATGCCGCGCAGCGTTTCCAGATCCTTTCTCTCGCTTCGATACTCGGTAAGGCCTGTGGGAGGTGCCTTTTTCCCCATGACCTTCCAGGCGCTCTCTTCGGTAACAGCATGGTTCACCCGCGCAGTGAAGCCCTTCCATGTATAGGTATCACTTACACTACCACGCGAGATGGCATCCGGCACGCCCATATTCCGGATCAGAGAATCCACGCGGTCTCCCAAGGCCATACCATGCAATATAAAATCATCACTGGCAAGCGGAGAGGCATCGATCGGAAGAAGCGGGGTCTCGGCGGTCTCCTCCTTCGCTGCTTTCCCATGAGACTCCGCTATGGTCTTCTCCGCCGGAGCCTCGGCCGATGCAGGAAGAGCCGTTTCACGCATGTTCTGCTCTGCTGCTTCGCATCCTGCAAAGCCGAGAACTCCGAGCAGGAGTGTCAGTAGATATATGCGTAGCTTCATCATTTTCTCCTTTTATCGAAAAGCCATGATCCATGACCGGTCATTCATGGCTGAAACTCACAACAATCATATTATGCTAGCCCCGCCTCTCATCTGTCAAGCAAAAGAGAGCCTCCACGACGTGGAAGGCCCTCTTTTCAAAGTAAGGAAACGCCGATTCAATCGTTGCCAGATTTTACTCTTGAAATTTTATGCATAGCAAGGAATCACCTGCCGCGAATAGCGAGCTATGTAAGGAAGGCTATGACGAAGCTATGTATAAAAATTCTTGTA
>ENA-OPLK01000199-OPLK01000199.1-human-gut-metagenome-genome-assembly--contig:-NODE-199-length-12570-cov-7.597203_pt1 | contig 12570 bp, 10 predicted proteins | sample MGYA00241792_ERZ501711 | MGnify/ENA primary metagenome ERZ501711 (study PRJEB25962, sample SAMEA2042204) | human gut metagenome | biome: human gut; feature: human-associated habitat; material: faeces... | reverse complement strand
GATTGAAAACCCATGAATTTGGATTGCGTGCCACCAGCAGAATCAAGACCTTTGTTTTCAAGTTCATCTCTGTTCCTGCGAAATGGATTAAGACATCACGTAGGCATGTATTGAACATTTACTCAGACAACAATGCTTATGCCAACCTGTTCAAGACAGACTTTGGTTAAAGACCATGCTTTTCTGGTTAAACCAGCGTATTACCTCAAGTCGCTTTATGGGGTAAGGGGATTTTGTGTCTGCGACATTTCTGTTGTGCAAGAAATATGTACAATAAAATGAATTTTGTCGCTTTGCAAGCAAAATCCCACTAAACCCTATAGGTTGCGGATTTGAGGTAAAGAAGGTTACACAAAAGAACAAATAGCGAAACTTATGTTTATAAATGGTCGTCATCGTAAGACTTCTGACTATTCTCTATATTGGCGAGCCGGAAACTCCATTGTCGTGCAGGTCTTGTCCGCAGTCTTTACTGCAATAATCAAGCAGTATCCAGATTCATTCGGAGAATTTGCCTGTATGTCTCTTAAAGAGTGAAAAACTGCCACGAAAAAAGAGTATCAACGTCGATATTATGCCAGTCATAAGGAAGAACTACAACGCAAGAGCCGTGAGTACCACAGACAGCTAAGAGTGAATAAAAATAAGTGATTGTGGAAAATATTTGCAAAGTTTTCTACATAAAAAAAGTTAATTAAATCGGCGGGGTGTTACACATATCGCTGATTTTTTGTATTTTTGCACCATTAAAGAAAGAAAACGATATGGCAGAAATAGCAAACCGTATATACGAGACAAGTGAAGGGCAGATTCTCTTCATCTCAGACTTCTCTGACATCAATGATAATGAGAAGGTGGTAAGTCGTGCACTTTCTGTAGAAGAAAAAAAGGGAAATATAGTTCGATTAGCTAATGGGGTTTATCTTCGCCCTAAGAATACCCGATTTGGGATAGTCTATCCATCAATAGATGAAATGGTGATGGCTATAGCCCAGCGAGATAAGGTACAAATACAACCTTCAGGAGTTACAGCGCTCAACAAACTTGGACTCTCAACACAGGTGCCTACAAAATATACTTATCTGACATCGGGAAGTGGAAGAGTCTTGACTCTTGGAAATCGGACTATAGAGTTGAAGAGAAGTGTTCCTAAGAACTTTGCTTTTCAGACAGTGTTGGCAGCGCTTCTTGTACAAGCTCTTAGAACATTAGGACAAAAGAATGTAGGTAATCAAGAACTCTCTACCATAAGAAAATTGGTCAATGAAGAGGAACATAAAGACTTGTTTGTACAAGACCTTACTCTCATGCCAGTATGGATGAGAAAGCTGATAACTGATATAATAGATAAAAACGAGCATTATGACACTTTGGTTAAATCACACAATAGATGAACGAATAGCAATGTTGCAACGTGCGGAAGAGAAGTTTCGTATTAATCAGGTTGCAATTGAAAAGGACTGGTGGGTAACTGTGGTGCTCAACGCTCTTTTCAAATGTTCATGTGCAGATCAACTCATCTTTAAGGGAGGTACAAGTCTCAGTAAAGGATGGAATTTGATAGAAAGATTCAGTGAGGATATAGACTTATCTGTAAGCCATGAATTCTTCGGTATAGAGAAGACGACAAAGAATCAGCGTGAAAAACTTCGCAAGAAGGCACGTAGGTATTTTCTTGATACAGTTTCAGCAGAGTTGGATGAAAATCTAAAGAAACTTGGTGTGGAAGGATACCATATAGAAAATGTAGTAGAGGAAATTGATGAGGATGGTAAGGCAAGTCCCGTTGCAAGTGATAAGGATCCATCTGTCATTCTCGTTCATTATGAGTCTATGCTTGGTCATACGATAGAGTATATTCCGCCAAGAGTTAAGATAGAGATTAGTTGCTTGTCTATGAATGAACCTACGGAAGACCGTTTGATTTCATCATATATTGAGCAGACTTTCCCTGGAGAAGATGCGGCGGCTACAGCTACTATCAGGACAGTTGTACCTACACGAACATTCCTGGAGAAGGCATTCTTGCTATGTGAGGAGTTTCAGAAACAGACTCCTCGTTATGTCCGAATGTCTAGACATCTTTATGATCTTGAACGCTTGATGGATACAGAATTTGGCAAACAAGCCCTGCAGGATATGGACTTGTATGAGCGTATTGTTAAGCATCGTTCCATATACTATGCTGTTGGGTATGTAGATTATTCTAAGTTGATGCCTAGTGAGATTGATTTCGTTCCTAGGCAAGAGTTGGTGAAGGATTGGGAAGGTGATTATGCAGAGATGTGTAACCACTTTATCTATGGTTAGACTTTATCTTTCGAAAAACTTTTAGAGCGAATCAAGGAGTTGCAAGATAGGTTTAGAAAAGCCTTTTAGCGACTTTTACTCCTTAATAAAATGTTCACTATAAAAGTTGGGTTTCCTCAATCATCACCTTATATATAATATTCAGCGATAATTTACGTTATTACATTGTGTTAAGACGAATCATCATATTATGTTTTTTGCTGGCAGGCGTGCTCTGTACGAGAGCGCAGTATGATCCATCCTTCAGTCATTATTTCGACATGGAGTCATCCTTCAATCCTGCAGCAGTGGGTAAGCAGGCTAAACTGAATGTTACGGCTGCTTACGCTCTTGATATGGCTGGATTCGAACACAATCCCCGTACGATGTATCTGGCGGCAGATATGCCTTTCCAGCTTTTCAATCATCAGCAGGGTGTGGGTGTTTCGCTGATGAATGATCAGATTGGTCTCTTTACCCACCAGCGTCTTAGCCTGCAGTATGCCTATAAAAAGAAGATATGGGGAGGAAAGATGAGCTTCGGATTGCAGGGAGGTATGCTGAGTGAGAGTTTTGATGGCAGTAAGGTGGATGCTGGAGAATCGGGTGACCCTGCTTTTGCTACGACAAATGTAGAGGGAAGCGGAATGGATTTTGCCTTGGGTCTCTATTTCATTCATCGTAATTGGTATGTTGGGCTTTCAGGGCAGCATCTTACCTCTCCTACGATCAATCTGGGTGAATCAAATGAATTTAAGATTGATGCAACGTATTATTTGACTGGTGGATACAATATTCAACTGAGAAATCCGTTTTTATCTATAAGGTCATCTGCTCTAGTCAGGTATGATGGCACGGCGTGGCGAGGCGATGTTACCGGGCGGCTGGTATATCAGCACGAAGGAAAGCATTTGTATGGTGGACTCACCTACAGTCCTGATCATTCTGTGACCTTTCTGTTGGGAGGTACTTTTCATGGGGTGATGCTTGGGTACAGTTATGAGTGCTATACTTCGAAGTTGAATGCGGGCAATGGTAGCCATGAACTCTTCATCGGATACCAGACAGAGATCAGTCTTGCCAAAAAAGGAAAGAACAAACATCAAAGTGTTAGAATACTATAGTATATCATCAAGAATATGAATATTGAAATGAAGAAAATAATAGGGCTCTTCTGCTCACTTGTAGCACTGCTCTCCCTGAGTGGCTGTTTCAGCGCCAAATCTACTTCCATGGCAGGTAGAGGAGGAGAAGTTGTGGGCGTAAGCGGAAGAGGGTTCGTGGAGCCTACACCTTACGGAATGGTAAAGGTGAACCGTGGTTTCCTGAAGATGGGTCTTGAGACTCAGGATTCGCTATGGGGTGCCAAGACTCCCCGTAAGGATGTTTCCGTAGATGGTTTCTGGATGGATGATACTGAGATTACGAACTCTGAGTACAAGCAGTTTGTTGCTTATGTACGCGATTCCATCCTTCGTACCCGTCTTGCCGATCCTGCCTATGCCGGTGATGAGACCTATATGATTACCGAAGACAAGAATGGCGACCCGGTTCCTCCGCAGGTTAACTGGAAGAAGCCTTTGCCAAGAAAGCCGAATGAGGATGAACTGCGTGCGATAGAAAGTCTCTACAATGTGAATCCGGTGACCGGTGAGAAGCTGATCGATTGGCGCCAGCTCAACTATAAGTATGAAATCTATGATTATACAGCAGCTGCCCTTCGCCGTAACCGAATCAATCCGCAGGAGCGCAGTCTGAATACAGATATCCAGATAAATCCTGATGAGGTGGTGATGATTTCTAAGGATACCGCTTATTATGATGATGAGGGTAGAGTGGTGAGAGAGACCATCAACCGCCCGTTGAGCGGTCCGTGGGATTTCCTCAATACTTATATCGTGAATATCTATCCGGATACAACCTGCTGGGTGAATGATTTCCGCAACTCAGATAATGAAACTTATCTGAGAAGCTATTTCAGTAATCCAGCCTACAACGACTATCCTGTTGTGGGTGTCACCTGGGAGCAGGCGAATGCCTTCTGTGCCTGGCGTACCGACTACCTTCTGAAAGGTTTGGGACCGGAGGCAAGATTCGTACAGCGTTACCGTCTGCCAACAGAGGCAGAATGGGAGTTTGCTGCCAGAGGAAAGAATCAGAGTGAGTTCCCTTGGGACAATGCTGACGTAAAGAATGGAGATGGATGTTTCTATGCCAACTTCAAGCCAGATAGGGGTAACTATACCAAGGATGGAAACCTGATAACGAGTAAGGTGGGTATTTATTCACCCAACTCGAACGGGCTCTATGATATGGCTGGTAATGTGGCTGAATGGACCAGTACCGTTTATACCGAGGCAGGAGTGGATGCGATGAATGATCTGAATCCTGACCTGAAATACAATGCAGCCAAGGAAGATCCTTACCGGTTGAAGAAAAAGAGTGTAAGAGGTGGTTCCTGGAAAGACCCGGAATCTTTTATCCGCTCGGCATGGCGCTCTTGGGAATACCAGAACCAGCCACGCTCATATATCGGATTCCGCTGTGTAAGAAGTCTGGCTACCACATCGAGTGCCAAGCAGAAACCATCAAGAAATAAGAATAGGAGATAATCAAAATGGGTGACTATAGTAAATATAATATTGTATATCGTCTGCAGAAGTGGATGGATAGCGTTCCGGGACAGACTTTTCTGAACTATGCATATAGTTGGGGTGCGAGTATCGTTATTGCAGGTACTCTCTTCACGTTGACGCATCTTCCCGGAGCCAAACTGATGATCTTCCTGGGAATGGGCACTGAGATTATCGTGTTTTTCCTGTCTGCTTTCGACCGTCCTTTCGATAAGACTGCTGATGGCAGAGAGCTTCCTACTCATGTAACGGAGGAATATCTGGAGACGGGTAAGGTAGAATACCAGGACAAGAATGTGGCTGCTTCTTCCATAGGAGCATCTTCTTCTCCAATTGCTGGTGTTGCCAACCAGACTTCCCCAATAGCTCAGCCGGATGCCTTGGCAGAAATGCAGGTAGCTTCTGAAGAAATGCAGAAAGTGCAGAGCAGCTATGTGGATGAACTGAAGAATCTGGTAGATACCCTTGGCAAGGTTAATGAGCAGAGCTCCCGTCTGACTCGTGACAGTGAGGAGATGGAAAACCTGAACCGCACGCTTACCGGTATTACCAAGGTTTATGAGATGCAGTTGAAAAGTGCCAGTCAGCAGATTGGTACCATCGACCAGATCAATGAACAGACCCGGAAGATGGCTCAGCAGATAGAGCAACTGAACAGCATTTATGCACGTATGATTGCAGCGATGACCGCAAACTTAAAAGAAAAATAAATGGCAATAAAGAAAAGACCGATTTCACCACGCCAGAAGATGATCAACCTGATGTATGTCGTCTTGATGGCTATGTTGGCACTGAATACTCCTACTGAAGAGGAGCTCGGTGTCAAGGGTAAGTCGTTGGTGGAGAAGGTGAAGAGAAGCTTGCAGGATGAACCGCGGAAGGGCGATGAGAAGAAGGATGTGAAACTCGTGGAACTGAATGTGAGTGAGATGAATGCCTTCGTGATTCCTGAAAAGACGACCCTTTATGCGGGTGAGCGATTCAACTCACAGGTGGTGATGGCGGCTATAGACAGTACCCAGCGCCCTGAAATCTATGTCAATGGCAGTCGGCTTCAGGCTGCTGATGGTAGATATAGCTTTACTGCTGGTGGGGTAGGAGAACATCAGTTTAATGGCTATATTCTGATGAAAGGCAAGGATGGTGAGGAAATCCGTCGTAACTTCAGTCAGAAATATACCGTATTGCCTGTTCCGAATTCTGCTACCGTGGCAGCTGACCTGATGAATGTGCTTTATGCAGGTTATGCCAATCCTATCAGTATCAGTGTACCGGGTGTTCCGGCGAATGCCATCTCTGCCTCTATGAGTGGTGGCTCGTTCGTATCAAAAGGTAATGGTCATTTCGTGGCGACTCCATCTACCGTTGGCAGGGATGTTACCATTCATGTAACGGCAAGAGATAAGGGACAGGTTCGCTCGCTGCCGCCTTTTGTTTTCCATGTCAGAAAATTGCCAGATCCTACCGCTTATATCGCAATGGGAACAGACAGATTCAGAGGTGGCGGTTTGGCAAAGGCTAATCTGATGGGTGCCACGGGTATTCATGCAGCCATCGACGATGGACTTCTGGATATTCCTTTCAAGGTAGTAGGTTTCGAAACCGTCTTCTTCGACAATATGGGTAATGCCATTCCGCTGGCTTCTGCTGGAGCCAGTTTCTCGGACAGACAGCGTGAGGAGTTCAGAAAGCTGTATCGCAACCGTCGTTTCTACATCTCTCATATCAGAGCTGTAGGTCCCGACGGCATCATGCGAACCCTGCCTTCGGCAATGGAAGTTATCGTAAAGTAATAACGGAGTTTTCAAATTTAAAAATCAAAGTCAATGAAAAAGATATTGTTCTTGTTCCTGCTCTTGGGAATGGTGCAGGGCATCTGGGCACAACCTGAGGCCCGCAGGCAGGCGGCAGCACAGAAGAAAGCAGCGCAGCAGAATGGCGATACTCCAACCCTGCGTGCGCAGATCTCCTTTCCTACTGCTCTCCCGATGGATGAGGACGTGGTTTGGAGAAGAGATATCTACCGTGAACTGGATCTCAACAACGAAACCAATGCTGCGCTCTATTATCCTGTAGAGCCGAAGGGAAATCAGATGAATCTCTTTACCACCATCTTCAGATTGATGATGACGGGAAAGATTACCGTATTCCAATACCGAATGGATGGTAATGAGAGTTTTGCCGCTGCCGACCGGGTGGATCCGAAGTCTTTCCTGGATAACTATCATATCTACTACGAGAAGCAGGCAAATGGTAGAATCAAGTTAGACAACAGCGATATCCCTTCGCGTGAGGTGAAATCGTATTATATCAAGGAGAGCAGTTTTTTCGACCAGCGTTCTGCTACCTTTCATACCAAGGTGTTGGCGCTTTGCCCTATCATGACCCGTGAGGATGACTTTGGAGACGGTGGAACCAAGTATCCCCTCTTTTGGGTAAAATATGATGATCTGGCTCCTTATCTCACCCGACAGCAGGTGATGACAAGCAATCTGAACAATGCCGTGGTGATGAGCATTGATGATTATTTTGCAAGAAATCAATATAAGGGTAAGATTTACAAGACCAACAATCTGTTGGGACAAACCCTTTCTCAATACTGTACCACGGATTCTGCCATGGCAAAGGAACAGAAACGCATCGAGGCAGAACTGGTTGCCTTTGAGAAGAATATCTGGGGTAATCAGGCACGAAAAGATTCACTGGACAGCATTGCCAATGCAGCAAAGGATGTCAAGGGAAGTGTAAGGAAGAATCGCCGAAGCACAGGATTGCGTGGCGCATCTGCCAACACCGGCAAGGTTTCCCGTGTCAAGCCACAGCGGGTTAAAAACAGAACCTCTTCTGCCAGCGGTTCGGCTAGAGTCACGGTGAGAAGAGAGCGCCATTAAGATGTTGAGGAGAGAACTCCATTAAGTAAAAGAGATGTTGTATTCAACATATAGTGTGAACATATTGAATTAGTAACAATTAAAAAAGGTAAGAAAATGAAGAAGATTTTATCACTTGTATTCATGGTAGCAGCAATGATGTATGCTACTAGCGCAAACGCTCAGATTAAGTTCGGTTTGAAGGGTGGTTTGAACGTGACAAGCATGTCTTTCAGCGAGGATGTATTTGATGCTTCCAACAAGACTGGTTTCTTTGTTGGTCCTATGGTGAAGGTTACTGTACCTATCGTAGGCTTGAGCTTCGATGCTGCTGCTTTATACGACCAGAAAGAGGCTGATGTTAAGTATAATATTGATGATGAATTTGGAAAGACTAATGTGAAGCAGCAGTCTATCAACATTCCTGTCAACGTACGTTACGGCTTTGGCTTGAGCAGCCTGGCTAACGTTTTTCTCTTTGCTGGTCCACAGTGGGGTTTCAATGTGGGTAGCAAGAACTTTGATTTGGAAAAGGTGGGCAACTACTCTTTGAAGAAGTCAAACTTCAGCGTCAATGTAGGTGCTGGTGTAACCTTGCTGAACCATCTTCAGGTATCAGCCAACTACAATATCGCTTGCGGCAAGTCGGCTGATGCTAGCTTCTCTAAGGTTCTTGAATCAGTGGACAAGAGCCGTAACAACTCTTGGCAGATTGCACTCGGCTACTGGTTCTAAGCTACTGTAGCCAGTATCTCTTCGAGTAGATACATTAAAATATATAAAAGCAGGTACCTGATGATGGGTATCTGCTTTTTTTTTGCTATCTTTGCAGAACGAATGTTTGGAAAGAATAGTTGGGTAGCTGTTTCATACGATAAACATTCTGAAGAATTAGAAGATAGAAACAATGAGATATGTAGATGTGATATTGCCTCTTCCGCTCGACGGCACCTTTACTTATTCTATCCCCGAAGGGATGGAAGAGAAAGTCGTGGCTGGTATGCGAGTGCTCGTTCCCTTAGGAAAAAGCAAGAAATATATTGCCATGGTAGCGGATGTTCATTCCGAGAAGCCGGAATTCGACTGTAAACCGATAGAGGCTGTTCTTGATTCCTATCCCTCTCTTCTTCCCCAGCAATATCGCCTTTGGCAATGGATCAGCGATTACTATATGTCACCTCTTGGCGATGTATATAATGCAGCCATGCCTGCCGGAATGAAATCTACAGAGAAATTCAAACCCAAGATGGAACTCTATGTGGAGTTGGCTAGCAGTTATCGCAATGAACAGGCTCTGCACGTGGCGCTCAATATGGTGCAGCGTGCCCTGAAACAATCGAAGACTTTGACCACCTTCCTGGCTCTTTCTCATTGGGATAGTCTGGAGGGAGATACGCCTAGAGAAGGTATCAAGAAGGTGACGAAGGAAGAGCTGATGAACGAGGCACGATGCACGGCAGCTGTGGTCAAGGCGCTCATCGACAGAGGCATCCTCTTTACCTACGAGTTGGAAGTGGGTAGATTGAATACGGCTGGAGAATCGCATCTAGACCAGATCAAGCCCTTGTCTATGCCGCAGCAGGATGCTTACAATCAGATACTGATGCAGATGCTGAAGAAAAACGTAGTGCTCCTGCATGGTGTAACTTCCAGCGGAAAGACGGAAATCTATATCCATCTTATCAGAAAAGCCATCGAGGAACACAGGCAGGTGCTCTATCTGCTGCCCGAAATCGCCCTGACGGTTCAGATTATGGAGCGACTGCACAAAGTCTTTGGCGACCGGCTCGGTATCTATCATTCTAAATATAGTGATGCAGAGCGCGTGGAAATCTGGCAGAAACAACTCTCCGGGCATCCCTATGATGTGATCCTGGGAGCAAGAAGCGCAGTCTTTCTGCCTTTCCAGAAACTGGGACTTGTCATCATCGATGAAGAGCACGAGACCTCTTTCAAGCAGCAGGATCCGGCTCCACGCTATCATGCCCGCAGTGCAGCCATCGTGCTTGCCAACATGTATCCGGAGGCAAAGGTGCTTCTGGGAACGGCTACGCCTTCGATGGAAAGCTATTACAATGCCCAGCAGGGCAAGTATGGATTGGTAGAACTGAAGACCCGATACAAGGATATCCAGTTGCCTGAGATACAGGTGGTGGATGTGAAAGACCTCCGCCATCGCAAGATGATGACGGGTGTTTATTCGCCTGTGCTCCTGGCGGCGGTAAAAGAAGCCCTGAAGAATGGAGAGCAGGCTATCCTCTTCCAGAACCGAAGGGGATTTGCACCGATGATAGAATGTAAGGTGTGTGGATGGGTGCCGAAATGCAAGAACTGTGATGTTTCGCTTACCCTGCATAAGAGTATCAATCTCCTTACCTGCCATTATTGCGGTTATACTTATCCGGTTCCTACAGAATGTCCTAACTGTGGCAGTACTGAGCTGATGGGCAGGGGTATCGGAACAGAGCGCATCGAAGACCAGATTTCCGAGATCTTTCCCGAAGCTCGCATCGCCCGAATGGACTTAGATACAACCCGTACCCGAAATGCCTACGAGCGACTGATCTCCGATTTCTCTTCGGGAAAGACGAATCTTCTGATTGGTACGCAGATGATATCAAAGGGCTTGGATTTCGATAAAGTGAGTGTAGTAGGTATCTTGAATGCTGATTCAATGCTCAACTATCCTGATTTCCGTGCTTACGAGCATGCTTTCATGATGATGGCGCAGGTGAGTGGAAGAGCCGGAAGAAAGGGCAAACGGGGACTCGTGATTCTGCAGACTAAGAATCCGACACTGCCTATCATCAATCAGGTAGTACACAATGACTATGATTCTCTTTTCAAGGGAATCCTGGAGGAGAGAAGAATGTTTCATTATCCGCCTTTCTTCCATCTTATCAATGTGTTCCTGAAGCACAAGCACGAAAAGATCTGCCAACAGGCTAGTCTGGAATTGGGCAAGACGCTGAGAGGATGGTTTGGTGAACGCGTACTCGGACCGGATAAGCCGGCTGTAGCACGTGTAAAGACAATGAATATCCGCAAGATTGTCATCAAGCTGGAGAATGGTATCGACCAGAAGAAGGTGCGCGAATATCTGAAGTATGCCCAGCAGATGATGGCAAAAGATCCAAGGTATGGAGCTTTGCAGATATATTATGATGTGGACCCGATGTAATGGAAAAGGCTATCCTGCATGATGCGGGATAGCCTTTATAATTGTAGTTATGTATTTTCTTTTGAAAAGAATGTGAATTCTTTTTAGAAATTGATGTCAAGACCAACGGCAAACACATTGTTGTTACGTGTGTAATCAGAGCTGTAGTTGATGCTCTTCTGTTCTGTGAGCTGAACTTTCTCTGAAGTCTTCTTGTGCTGATAGAAGGTGTGGAAGTAAGCCACGTTCAGATCCATCTTCTTGTTGATGTGATAAACACCGCCGATAGCAGCAGAGTTAGAACTAACAACGAATGACTTGTCATCCATATACTCATCGCTCAAGCCATAGTTGGTATTCTGCCAACCTGTACTCAAGGTAATCTTCTTGTTGACATCCACCTCAACACCTGCATTGTACTCCAAGGTACCACGGTCCAATTTCTCCTGACGATTGTTGTATGATGTAGCGTGCTTGTCATCAAACCAGTGGAAACCAACGTTTACGCGTACGGCATTTACAGGGCTGTAACCTACACCGAGTGCCAGGTAAGCAGGAATATCGCCTGCAATCTTCTTACCATCCTCGTATTCACCGATAGCCTTTTCAAGCTTGGCATCGAACTGAGTCTTCAACTGTCTCATAGCTCCCTGAATAACTGGGTTGCCGATGATGGCATCTGCAGCCTGCTCAGGTACGCCACCTGCAATGTAAGCATTGCGGAGGTTGTCTGGAAGGTTACCGATACTTGGAACCTGGTTTACAGACTTGTTCTTCAAGCGGATACGAGTCTTGAACTCATACTTGGCAGCGAAGTTCCACTTGCCAGTCTTGAAATCCACGCCGATGATAGGAGTGAAGCCCACACCGCTCTGGTCACAGCTCAACTCGATGTTAGCTGCAGTTTCCTTGGTTGGGTCGAGCACCATATAGAGAGGCATTGCGCCAACCTTGATGTTCTCTACATATCCATAATAGTTGGTAGAAGCATAGACACCACGTACGCCTGCGAATGCGCTGAAGTTGTCGCTGAACTTATAAGCGGCACCCAGAGAGAGACCATAGTAGTACTGGCGGCCGTGCATATAACTGTTGTAGCTATACTTGCCTTCCTTTCCGAATTTATCATTGTTGGTGAAAACAGCTGGTACACGATACTGTGCTGCAACCTGGTCTACAGCACCAGCCAACTGGCAAGCTGCCAAAGCTGTCTCAGCTACGATCTTCTCGAAAGAGCCCAGTCCATCGTCGAAAGTACACTTTCCACCGCCACCAGTGAGGGCGAAACCTGCCTGGAGTGACCATCTACCTTTATTATAAGCATACTGGAAAGAAGGGATAACAGGTGCAAACGCCTTACCCTTGAACTCGCGTGGAGTAGTAGGATTGTTCACATTGTTAGTGAACAATGGATAATCATTTTCAATGCTACGTGTCTGGTAAGCCAACTGCCAGTTGATGGCAAGATGCTTTCCTTCACCCATAAATACAACGCCGGCTGGATTGTAGTAAACGCCGTCGATACCAATTGAAGCCTCACGGCTCATCATTCTATTGAATGCAACATGCTGATTGGTGTTAGTGAGCAAACCACCTGCCAAAGAAGGTGTTGCACAGG
>ENA-OPLK01000197-OPLK01000197.1-human-gut-metagenome-genome-assembly--contig:-NODE-197-length-12595-cov-4.989155_pt1 | contig 12595 bp, 9 predicted proteins | sample MGYA00241792_ERZ501711 | MGnify/ENA primary metagenome ERZ501711 (study PRJEB25962, sample SAMEA2042204) | human gut metagenome | biome: human gut; feature: human-associated habitat; material: faeces... | reverse complement strand
CACGCCCACCCCTACCAATGTAAAGAGCCTCTTTGAACCCCAACTCAAAGACCTCTTCTCCTACCTGAACGACACCTACACCTTCACCTACATTAAAGATTCCGATTTCACGACGGGTCGTAAAGTATGGAGCTTTCAGAGGTTCTATGGCCTCCAGCTTCAGTTTTTCCTTGGCAGGCATAGCACCACCCACGATCATTCTGTCATACATGGAATACACCATATTGACTTCATCTGCCACAAAAAGAGTCTCGATCAAGAAATCCTTTCTCAATCGGGAGGTATCATACGTCTTTGCATCAACCGGATTGGATGCGTATCTCAATTCATAATTCGTCTTCATTACTTCTTTCGATTTGTTTGTTCTGAGGGCAAAGATACAAAATATTTTTGAATCTCACTATTAAATATGTACGAAAGAATATCACTTTTTACTTATTTCTTAATTTATTTTCTATTTTTCTCAAATTGGTTCCTTTTTACGATGCTTTATTCAACTCTTATCGTATCTGAACACCCAATGTTTCTTCTATCACTTGGATGACCTGCGGAATGGAATCCGCATCAAAATCACCCGTCAGACGCTTGCTCTCATCAGAAGCCGTATATCTTGTGCCTGATAATTTAGAAAGTTCCTCCAATACTTCGGATAATGGAGTATTGTCGAAATGCAGACGATGCGTAGCCCATGCCACATCGTTGATATCATAATCTGCCAACAACTCCGGCTGGGCAGCACCTTTCAGTAAACGGGCTCGCTTGCCCTTGGTCAGGAAAACGCCTTCAGCAGAATGGCGAGCCGTAAAAAACACCTTTCCGCTGGTTACCATCACTTCGGGAGCATCCGTTCTTTCATCCACCATAAACTGGGTACCGAGCACTCTTACGTGTCCATGCTCTCCTACCACATCGAAAGGATGCTGTTCATCATGCTTCACCTGATAATAGATGCAGCCCTTCATCTCCACCTTTCTGCAATCATCTTCCTGATAGGAAAGAGAAGAATGAGGCATCAACGATACCTTCGTTCCATCAGGCAGATGATATGCCACTACTTCCGATTCAGCAGAAAGCGTCACCGTCTTTGGCTGCAAAAGCGTATAGGCTCCTATGGTGAAGAGCACCAGAATAGATGCAGCCACAGCTATCCAGCGGATGCGACGCATGCGTAAAGATACAGTTGCAGCATGCGAAACCTCTTCACCAGCAATGCTAACCCGAGCCTTCACTTTCCGCAAAGCCTTCCTGGTATCCAGCTTGCCCGGCTGAAAATACTTCAGCACAAAATCCTGTTCATTCTTGTTGATCTTCATCATAGAATTCCTTTCTTCCTTTAAAATTGTCCTGTAACAGATGCAAAAAGCGTATTGGTATGCTTATACTTCTCGATGCCATTATATCGTTTACCCTTCGTATAGCGGATATTGTTTCTGCCATTTTCGATATTGAAGTCGCTTGTCAGCCATCCCAAAGACAGAAATACATCGCCCGAACGGAAGGTCAAAGCCGACTTGATGCGCCAAGCCAGCCATTTTCCGCCATGATTACTGACGGTTCGGATAGTTGCATTACCATAAAGCTCATCTTCATAAGATGCAGGATGCCCCACACCTTGTGCATCCTTGACTTCGGTAAAAGATACCCAATCATTATAAAATGGCGTGATGCAGAGTCCCGGCTCGCAATGCAGCATCAAGCCCGCAGAACGACGCCTGCTCAACCACAAGGTAGGAGTACGAAAAGCCAAACCTGGCGTTAGGTTGATTTTAATAACCCTCTTCGGATCATATTCATCATCCTCATAACGTTCTATCAAGGGTCTATCCCCGTGGTTGTCGTTCCATTCTATTCCACAGGAAACGCCTGCATAGGTCAAGGGATAATAGGCAAATGTCAACTCAACCATATAGCTACTTTCATTGGCATCACAGAATCCGCCCGTAATACCAGCCTCAAAGCGCAGCAATTTGGTATCCTGCTTTCGCTTCATGCGATTGATCATCTCCACACGCTGTTCAAAAGTCATAGAATCCTTCACCGCTTCCATGGTATCATTCAAGATACTATAACCCGTATTCTTCTTTTGAACAGAAACATCAGAACCTTGTGCCTTGCCGGCAATGGCAAAGCACAAGGTACCTAAAATGATAAAAAGACTTCTTTTCATACTCCTCACTTTTTATTTGGTATATATTCCACCTTGATTATCCGATGGTGCCGATGGCAATGGGGCGATATATTTCGAAGCTTCACAGACATTAAATCCTGCCACTACACCGAAACCACCTTTTACGTTCGAATAAGTAGGTGTCACCTGCATCAATCCTGCGTCCGCCCAACTATTGCTCTGCGCATCGTTAATGCTCTTCAAGAAGCGATAGTACTCTGGAGTAACCTTGCAAAGTTGTACGTTATAAGTAAAGCCAAACAAACGGTCCCAACCATCATACGTGTGCCAATAAGAATCATTACTGTTCACTTCCAAATGCATCGTATAGGTCTGTCCATTTATCGTCCGGTCATTAAAGATATAAACATCATCAAAGTATTCGTATTCGTCAAAGCCGAAATCATTATCCAACTCTGACTTCTTGCTAATCAATGGCTCACTGGTGGTCACCATCTCAGGCCAAACGATATTTGATGCCAAACTATCAAAACACCATTCATATTCATCCTCCCTACCCAAATAATTAAGATAATCTTGGTAATTATTAGCATAAACATCATGTTGCCATCTATTGCCTTCTTTGGGAACACCTTTCAAGTTTCCATATTTCTGCTTGCGAGTTACCTTCACAGAATAATAATCCGTGGTTGAAGCAGGGTCACTAAAAGTCGCTTCCAACTTATCTACCGAGAAATAAACATCATGATCCGACGATTTCTCTTTCAAATGGATGTCACCTATATTTATATCAACCTTCTCGGGAATGGAAGTCGAAGCAGAAACCTCGGAGAGACCATCTGCCGATACCTGGACCTCAATCTTATCTCCAGCCTTCTGCTTTCCTACGGCATAATACTGTCCTATTAGGGTAGAAAGAGACCAACTATCGGAAACTTGAGAAAAGGACTGCGCTTCCTTTATGTTTTCGATACGTTTCACCTCCTGTGGCATTCCATTTACCTTATATACGACACTTGCATCCACAGGCAAGCGTGATTGGGTATCTATATCTCCTTTGAACGAAGAAACGGGCAAGCTTTTCGTTACAACAATAAGTGTGGTGTCTCCCTCCGTAGGAAAACAATAAAGTACCAATCGGGGAGTATCTTGCAGCTTCTTCACATCAAAATCATCTATGCAAGAAGAAAAGACAACGCTCATCAAACAGAAGAACAGTCCCCATCTCCAACTTACATTGATTTTTATTCTTCTATGATTTGTATTCATATACCACTACTGTCCGGATAAAATCCGGAACATGTAGCCTAAGTTGTTGAAAATTAATTAAATATATCGTTCTTTGAATTTTTGGATTAAATTTTGTACTTTTGCAGATGGGCCTCAAATGGCTCTGATTTACTGTGATGCGTACAAAAAAGACCATATTTTCTCAGATTATGTCTTTGGTTTCTCGTTATGAGTTCCAAAAATGTGTTGACCGTTACAAGGGTGATTGGCACGCCAAAACACTTACTTGTCTAGATCAGTTCAAGATTATGAGTTTTGCTCAATTCACAGACCGTTCAAGTCTCAGAGATATTGAGATGACTCTTGAATTCTGCGGAAAAGGTCTTTACCATGCAGGTCTTCGTACAGTTCCTAAATCTACATTGGCAGAAGCCAATGAGAAAAGGAATTGGATGATTTACAGAGACTTTGCCAAGGTTCTTATCAAGTGGGCTAAGGAGTTATATCGTGATGACTACTTTCGCCTCGGCTTGAATGAGATGGTCTATGCTCTTGATAGTACTTCAATAAGAATATGTCTTGAGTTATCTCCTTGGGCAGAGTTTCATCATGGCGAAGGATGCGTGAAGATGCACACTCTTATCGACCTCAGAGGTAGTATACCTTCTTATATTGTCATGACCAATGGTCTTGTACATGATTCGAAGGTAATGCCTATGATACCTGTTGAAGAACAAGCCTTTTACCTTATGGATAAAGGCTATATCTTTTTCAAGCAACTTTACGAGTGCTTTCATCTTAAGCATGCATACTTTGTTACCAGAGCAAAAGACAATATGTTGTACAATATCATAGAGGAATATGAAGTTGATAAATCAACTGGGTTGATAAGTGACCAGCTTATACGTCTCACAGGTTTAAAACCTTCTGTACAATATCCAGAACCACTCCGTATGGTAGTATACGAGGATTATGCAACAAACAACGTATATAGGTTTCTTACAAACAACTTAACCGTTGATTCTCTGACAGTTGCAGAACTTTACAGAGAAAGATGGAGTGTCGAATTATTCTTTCGCTGGATTAAACAACATCTACATATCAAGAAGTTCTATGGCACTACGGAGAATGCCGTTTATCTTCAGTTGTGGATTGCTGTTTGTGATTATCTGCTACTTATCATAGCGAAGAAACACTTCAATATTCCACAGACACTTCATACAATATCAAAGTCTATTGGTCCGCTTCTGTTTAAGCAAGATGATATCCGTTCCATATTCAAAGTAACTAAAGAATTAAGTATTAATAGTCCGGAGTCTCAATATATAGAGGGTTACCTCTTCTGAGATTTTATCCGGACACTAGTGGTATTTTATCTAGAAATTACGCAGCAAAGCGTTTGTTCTTGAACAAAATTAGCGAAAGTCAATATAAAGACATTCGTTTTTACAATTGGTATTTATGGAAAAATGCTCATTTATGGTTTTTGCATATTATAGGAAAGTTAAAAATGACTCCAGAAGAGGTAGCTGCAAAAATGTTTTATGATTACAAAGCGGTTGTTCCAACTGGTTGTGATGTGTTTCATTTTTTTAACACCATAAATCATTCTAATACTCCGAATTGGGTAATTAGTGTTGAATCCTGTGTTCCTTGGCCGCTTGAAGTAACAAGAATTGTAGAATCAGCTGATCCTGACTTTTCTTCTATTCGGGATAATCCTTATGTGTTAGAGGCTATGAAACGCTTAGCAAGTGATAATTGTTTAGCATTGTTACCTTTAAGTCATTGTTCTTATAATATTCAGACAAGTCTTATCGCTCAATTTCCACAATACGAAAAGCGTATTAGTGCGAAATTAATTGCTCTTCTTCCGCCTCAAGAATTAAAAATAAATAGTCTTGATGAAAAAGGATTGTCTTATGACAACACAGAGACATTTACATTTGTTTACGTAGGCAGAAATTATTTTAGAAAGGGTGGACGAGATACGGTCGAAGTATTAGCAAAACTTCGTAAAATGTATGATTTTAAGCTAATTCTTATTAGTGCATTAGATAAAGATGAAGCGAAATATGAACGTACTGACCATGATCTTGAGGATGCACAAGCATTGATTGAATCAAATAAAGAATGGATAGAATATTATCCTTCTCTTCCAAATAATCAAGTCTTGGATAAAATTAAGAAAGCTCATGTAGCCTTGCTTCCAACATGGATGGATACTTTTGCTTATTCCGTATTAGAATGTCAAGCATGTGGAACTCCTGTTATAAGTACCTCGCTGAGAGCTTTAACCGAATTGAATGATATTAGTGTTGGATGGCTTATTGATGTTCCTGTAAATAAACTCAATAATCCGATAATGAATAATCGTGATGACTTCCAAAAATTTGAAATTCAACTTCAAGCTGGTTTGGAGAGAATGATTTGTCATGTTTTGGAAAATAGAAATGAGGTAAGAGAAAAAGCTGCAAACTGCTTGCTACGTATTCAAAAGAAGCATGATCCAAAGCGATACAATGAATGCTTAAAATTGGCTTATAAAGGTCAAATCTGGAAAATTGAAAAGATTTTAAATGGTGAATGGTAAAAAGTTTATATTGATTACTGCTTTAAGGTAGTCTCTTGGTCAAAATAGAATGTTCTGTCATAAGTGAATTGTGTTGGGTTTGTTTGATAATAATAATTTGACTATATGCAAAAAGTTATAGTAACTTCACCATCTCTAAATCCTGTAGAAAATGTGAGTGGTGTATCAAGTGTTGTTAGGTTTATTATAGATAATAATCCTAATTGTAAATATCTTCATTTCGAATTAGGAAAAAAGGATAAAGAAAAAGGTGGTTGGCATCGAATTGCAAAATTGATAGGATCATTTTTTAAATGGACAAAATTTATTAATGCACATTCTGATGCGCTTATACACTATAATTTCCCACTTGATGCGAAATCAATCATACGTGATGTGCCATTTATGTATTATGCTTTGCGTAAAAAACATAAGATGGTAGTACATATTCATGGAGGATTGTTCTTGACATCTCCTAAGATACCTGCTCTTTTAAAGGGCATTTTATCGAAGGTGTTTTCATGGAATGTTCCTTTTATAGTTTTGAGTGATAGTGAGGTAAAAATCTTGAAAGATCGTTTTCATGCTAAAAATGTTTATAGTCTTCCTAACTGTGTAGATTTAAAAGATGCTGAGCTTTATGCCAAAGAGCAAAACTTAAAATCAGAAAAGGTATTGAACTTAGGTTATCTTGGTCGCATAGAGCCTAATAAGGGAATGACGGAACTGTTGGGTGGTTGCATGAAATTAAAAGAAGCAGGAATCCCATTTAAGTTAATTCTTGCTGGAAAAGAACAAACAGAAGGAGAGTTTTTGCCTAGATTTATACAATCTTTAGGTGATAATTTTTCTTATGTAGGTTTAGTTTCCGGAAAAAGTAAGTGCGATTTTTTACGAAGCCTTGATGTTTTGGTAATGCCTACTTATTTTGAAGGTTTGCCGATGTCATTACTTGAATGTATGAGTTATGGTGTTGTGCCAGTCATAACACCAGTAGGATCTATTCCGGAAGTTGTTGTTGATGGTAATAATGGATTATTTATCAAAGTTAAGGATACAGATAGTATTGTGGATGCTATCAGTAAAATTAATTCTGATAGAAACGTCTTGAATAAATTGAGCGTCAATGCACGAGAAACAATCTTTAGTAAGTTTTCACCTCAGCAATATATCAGCCAGTTGAATCGTATTTATCAGGAGGGGTAATGATGTTTGTCCTTTTAAAGAAAAGGTGCATATGTCCGTTTAATCCTACCTGAATTTTAGCGATGTTAAATTATTGTAGAATAAATTTATTCAAAAACTGATACGTTTAACTCTCTGATATATAGTGGGGATGTTGTATTGGTTGTTTACCATAGAAATTATGAATATTAACCATGTGGACATCTTTTTAAAAGGGGCAAAAGATAAAGCAACACCTAAGGAATTCTCGCTTTCTGTGATTCATATTCTCCCCAATTGTTCTCCTAATTTGAAAAAGGGGCTGCGTGATGAGTTCTATAAACTCAATGGGCGTTGCGAGATTAATCGCAACAAGGTTGAGATCAGAGAGGAGAATCCATTGCTAGGATTCTATGGCAGTCGCATCAATGTGGAGGCTATCGTGGGGGTGAATGGTAGCGGTAAGTCTTCCTTGTTCGAAATCATCTATAGAGTAATCAACAACCTGAGTTGCTTGTTGAATAGGGGAAAACGTCGTAAAACGGCTGATGATCTCTATTATGTCAAGGACTTGTATGCCGAACTCTATTATGTAGTTAACGGACAGCTTGCCAGAATCTCTTGCCTGGGAGATAAGGTTGAATTCCAAATGGGCAAAGAGGCTTCTGTTACCTTGACTGCTATCAAGGACGGGATGGTAAGCTCCGAGAAGGTATTGATGGCTGATTTCGTGAAATGGGCTAAGGAAAACTTCTTCTATACGATAGTTACCAATTATAGTTTGCAGGCTTTTAACGCCAATGATTATAAAAGGGAACGTTGCTTGATTCTGAAAGATGGCCTGGATGATGCCATGGCTGAAACTCAGGCAGAAGGTCATGTCTGGATGGATAGCTTGTTTCATAAGAATGATGGATATATGACTCCTATCGTATTGAATCCTTATCGTGACGAAGGTGTCTTTGACCTGATTAAGGAGCATCATCTTACTCTTTACAGACTATCTGCCATCTTAATTTATGCCCAGAAACACTATAGGCGTTTTATGGAGGATTATGACCTGAATGATATTCTCTATACTTTTGATGCAAGTTCTCTTAAAAAGAAGTACGTGGAGAAATATCAGGTGAAGTTTATAGTCTATGATGGCTATAAGTGTTCGCCACTTGAACATAACGATATCGGTACAGAAATATTAAAATGTTATGGAGTTATGGATGGCTTGATTTTCGATGATACCCTGCAAAAAACAGCCGCCATGTATCTTATCTATAAGACCTTTGCGATTGCCAATAGCTATCCTGCCTATGAGGAGTTTTCTAGCTTGGGAGAGCTAGATAAGTTTACCCAAGAAGTAGAACCAGAAACGCTGGATTTGATCTGCAGGTTGGTGAAGACCATTATGAGGGATAAGTCGCATATCTCACTTAAGATAAGACAGACCCTACATTTCTTGAATGCATTGAAGAAAGGGACTATCGATTCTCAGACATTCTTGACTCGTAAAATTTCTCATCAAGGATATTTTTTGTGTGTTGATGAAGGTAAAGACTTGAGGAGTATGAGAGATATTCAGGAATATTTGCCTCCTTCGTTCTTCCAAATAGAAATCTTAATGAATAGGTTTGAAAATGGAGAACGAGTGAATGATACTCCTATTCCAATTGAGCAGATGAGTGCTGGTGAGAGACAATACCTCTATACTTTCAGCACCTATATCTATCATGTATTGAACCTATTGAGCATACAGGAATCGCATCGGGTAAGATATAGAAACATCAACCTGATACTTGATGAGGTGGAGATTTGTTTTCACCCTGAGTTCCAGAGGCGATTTGTCAATGAACTTCTGGGCTATATCAAGCGATTGTTCATGAACAGAAATGCATCTTTCAATATCCTGATAGCTACGCACTCTCCATTCATACTATCTGATATTCCTCAGAGTAATATCCTTTATCTGGAGGATGGGAAGATGGTAATGCCTGAAGGCATCAAGAATCCTTTTGCTGCTAATATCTGCGACATTCTCTATCAGAGTTTCTTTCTCAAACAGGGTTTTGTGGGAGAATATGCCAGAAAGAAAATTAGGCGTATGATAGAGCGTTTGCTTCCTGGCGGCCATTTCCATGATGATAGTAAAGTGGAATATCATTTGCTGATGGAATTGATAGGCGATCCTTTCTTGAAGATGCAGCTGCAACAACTATATGAGGACAGGAGGAAGAGAATTGGTAAAGATTGAGATAGATGATACGGTAAGGAGCTTTGCTCTTGTTTATAGTCAACAAGTTATGGCTACTTGTAATGACGTGGAGGAAAAACTGGCGGAACTTGGGACATTCGTTGCTGATAACAATGATTGGAATGATAAAAGTGCAATAACGGATTACATCGATTTGTTGATAGCTGACTACCCTAAGGTCTTGACATTGGAGCCTATAGAGTGGAAACAATATATAGATAAGTATAAAGAGGTGCTGAAACGTGAGCCTAATATGTTGACGACTGAAGTGGCATATACGAAGACGAAGAAGAAAGTTTTAAAAGGAAAACTTTATGAGCGAATCATCATTTGTCTTCAATATGCCAAAGCCAGAGTAATACTGGGAGGGATTCATCAACAGATGGGATTGAAAACATGTGTATATTGTAATGCAATTCCTACGATGTCGAATAATGGAGAGGTGTTTTATCAGATGGATCATTACCTGCCTCAAAGCTTATACCCATTTCTTGGAACATGCTTTTATAACTTGCAGCCATCGTGTGGCGTATGTAATGACCATAAAAAAACACAAGACTGTGATTTCGGTCTTTATGTGAATAGTGAACAACATAAGGAGTTGAGTCCTTTTCGTTTCGTGCCAAAAATCGAAAGTTTGGATGGTCCTTATCCTAGATGTGAGGAAATACAGTTCAGAGGAAAAGAGGCAAATGTAACCAAGGAGAGCCAGGCACATGAAGAAATGTTCCACATCAATAACTTGTATGCGGGGTATAAAGATGAAGTGTCAGCTCTGTATGCTGATGCCTATAAAATGAATCCGACAATGGTTGAAGTGAATGCTGAATGTTGGGGGATTCCTGCAACCAGAAAGGATGTGTTGGCTTATATGTCTGACCATTTATCCTTGGAAGAGAAGGATATTCGTAAAAAAACTTTAACCAAGTTGAAACAAGACACCATCAAGCAATTGAAAGAGGGTGGTGTCTTATAACGACTGATTATATTTCTTTATATTATGACTATAGATTTTTCTTTGGGATATAACAGCAATAAAGAATCAAATGATTTTCTGAGATGCTTTTGGGCTGCATTGCGTAAGGAGTTTGGTAAAGCGGCATGGAATCTTTTGCCGCTACGTATTGAAAACAAGATTTATCTAGGACATTGTGACATAGGCTTGGAACATGTACTTGATATTTCCTTAAGTTACAAAATTAAAGGTTGTTTATCGGCTATTAGTATTTCTGTTGATGATTCGGTATCTGACGCACAATTGAATAGAAGATTAAAAGAATGTATCACTAATGCTTGCAAAAACATCGATAAATTAGAATTATTTAGTTTCACTTTGCCATTGGATAATGCTATTTGCTTTGAAAAGTCAGATGCTAACTATTTTTCACTAGATGTCAATAAGTTGATGCTAAATGTTTATGGATATGATTTGGTTGATGCTAAGACTCAATCTTCATCATTGTTGAAAAATATTTGTGCTTGGCTGTCATTCGACCAGTTGAAATACATATCTATTGAAGGGTGTGCTTTCCAAGTATATTCTGATACTGTTCGTCAGCAGTTAGAAAGCCCAATGAAATATAGATTGAAAATTACTGCTAATATTCAAAAGTATTTAGATGATTTTATTTCAAAACCCTATTCTTATGAAGATCATTTATCTGATATAGATAAGGCCGTGTTCTTGTTTGGACAAGGCTTGAAATATGATGAGTTATCGCAAATGTCGATTTCACCATTGGAAACCTATAATGAGCAAGCAATTCTTTGCTATATGTCAGCACTGGAGGTTGTTTCCTTAAAAGATATTGAACCGTCTAAATGTGAATGTTGTGGTCAACTAAGGTATTCTATAGCTAAACGAGTGGAAAACTTGGTTTATGAAGTATCACAAAGCAAGGCAATGAGGAAAATGATAGCTGATTTTTATAAAAATCGTTCTCAATTTGTTCATTTAGGCACAATGCTCTCTGAGAATAATTATACAGGAATTTCTATACCTTTAATGAATAAAGGGTATGGTGATGGACTGATAATGCAATGTAACTTTAGAAGTGCAGATTTGGCTGATATTGTGAAAGAATGTATTATGTGGAAAATCAATGATGCAAATTCCAGATTAAATATCATATTATAGACTCTATGCATACAGACTGTATTGATGGAGTGATAAATGTTATTGTTGAATAAAACTTATATAGAAATACGATGATAAATAAAACATATCAATATACATTGGATTCTTTTGTTCAATTAGCAAAATTTATATGGAATGCTCGGCATGGAAATAAATATGTTAATGCCTTTAGAGTATATGGAAGTGGAATGGTGAGCTTGTTTAGCTTTTGGATAATAGATGTATTCTTTGATTCTAAAGGAGAATGGCGTTTGGGAGTATCTACGTCAACTCTTACTTGGAGCGAAATCGGTTTGGCTGTTGTATTTACGGTTGCTTTTGTCATAGTTTTAGTTTTCATGTCAAAACCGGAATTTGAAAAATCAGAGATAGAGAGATTAAAACGTATAGAAGAAAATCAATTCTTACATAGAATTACCCCTATAATTCTTCTATCTCAGTTTTCACTAACAAATAATCTTCATGGTGTTGCACATTATGAGGATTCGGAAGAACTTGCTCGTTTTCGTGAACTGATAGCAAATAATGATAGCGGGCATGTTAGACTCTTGGGATTGTCAGGTACAGGAAAGACTTTGCATATAGTAAAAGCTTTTGAGGATAAGGGAAACATGGAAAATGTATTCTATTGCGATCAGGTTTCTCATGGAAATTTTAAATCTGCATTGCAATTACTTTCAAAAAAACGACCTGGTTGTACAGTAGTGCTGGACAATAGTCCTAAGGGAGTCTTTGCTGAGGCAATTAATAGTTATGGCAACAATATTCGGTTTGTATCTGCTTATTATGATCCCGTTGATGTTGATTATGGTTCATATTCAGTCTTGAACATGAAAGACATACATCTTGAAAATGTTGTGGAGAGAATTATTGATAACAATCTGACTCGTCCGATTAGCGGAGAGAATAGACAAAAACTGATTATTCATTCTGGAGGTATTCCATTTATGGCCTTGCTTTTGACACAAGCATATAATAAGACCAGTGAAATAGGTGTGATAAACAACTCTGTTCTGATAGAGCATCTTTTGGATTTACATGAGGAAAATGCAAATAACCAAAGAATAGCAATGAGGACTATTGCTTTGCTGCAACCGTTCGATTATGCAGGTGGAAATA
>ENA-OPLK01000181-OPLK01000181.1-human-gut-metagenome-genome-assembly--contig:-NODE-181-length-13017-cov-3.121046_pt1 | contig 13017 bp, 7 predicted proteins | sample MGYA00241792_ERZ501711 | MGnify/ENA primary metagenome ERZ501711 (study PRJEB25962, sample SAMEA2042204) | human gut metagenome | biome: human gut; feature: human-associated habitat; material: faeces... | reverse complement strand
GAGAACCGCAAGGGGGTTATCCTTCAGGCTCACATGGACATGGTGCCTCAGAAGGCTAAGGACAGCAAGCATAATTTCGAGACAGACCCTATCGAGACCATTATCGATGGCGACTGGGTACGTGCCAACCGCACTACTCTCGGTAGTGACGACGGACTCGGCGTGGCTACTATCATGGCTGTCATGGAGTCTAAGGACTTGCAGCACGGACCTGTGGAAGGCCTGATCACCCGTGATGAGGAAACGGGTATGTATGGCGCCAACGAATTGCCTGAGGGCGAATTGAACGGCGACATTCTCCTCAACCTCGATACTGAGATTTGGGGCGAGTTTGTAATCGGTAGCGCTGGCGGTATCGACATCACTGCCACACTCGACTACAAAGAAGTAGAGACCGACAAGGATGATGCAGCCGTAAAGGTAACCTTGAAGGGATTGAAGGGTGGTCACTCTGGTATCGAAATCAACGAGGGGCGCGCCAACGCCAACAAGTGTATGGTTCGCTTCGTTCGTGAGGCCATCGCCGAGTTGGACGCTCGCCTTGCATCATGGCAAGGTGGTAACATGCGCAACGCCATCCCATTCGAGGCAGAAGTAGTTTTGACATTGCCAAAGGAAAACGTCGAGGCACTCAACGACTTGCTTGCCGACTGGAAGGAAGAGTTCCAGGAGGAATTCAAGGGTATCGAGGACATCGAGAAGATCGAGTTCTTCGCCGAGACAGTTGACACTCCTAAGACAGAGGTTCCAGAAGAGATACAAGACAATCTCGTAGATGCCATCTACGCTTGTCACGATGGCGTATTGCGTATGGCTCCATCTATGCCTGACATCGTGGAGACCTCATCCAACCTCGCCATCATCGAAATCGGCGAAGGAAAGGCTGCCATCAAGATATTGGCTCGCTCTTCTCACGATGGCTACAAGGAGTATATCGCTACCATGTTTGAGAGTTGCTTCTCTATGGCTGGCATGAAGGTAGAGTTCAGCGGCAGCTACGGCGGTTGGAACCCTAACCCAGAGAGCGACATCTTGGAGCACGTGCTCAAGGTATATAAGGAGCAGAACGGCGTCGATGGAAAGGTTCAGGCAGTACACGCTGGCTTGGAGTGTTCCATCATCTTGGGCAAGTACCCAAATCTCGACGTGGTATCATTCGGTCCTACATTGCTCAGTCCTCATACCCAGAACGAGCGTTGCCAAATCAGCTGCGTAGCACCTTTCTGGAACTTGATGAAGCAGTTGCTCACCGAGATTCCAGAGAAATAACAACGACCATTTAGAAAGCGAGCGAGAAAGGGCTATCAGTATCCCAAATCTCGCAAAGCAATGTTAAGATTCCAATAAAATTGAAGCCGAGGAAGAAATTTCTCGGCTTTAATTTTGCCTTTTCGGTTTATTTTAGTTACCTTTGCAGCCGAAATCGCAAGATTGTCGTCTTTCGAGACACTTTCTTGCACATGTTTAATTAAATATCATTCAAAATGGACGATTATCACGCGGACAATAACAACGAATTGTAGGCGTGGAGATTCAGCAAGGCCGCAACCCTTCGAGGCGAGGTCACCCCAATGCTCATCTCCATACCCTTAACTTTTATTTTTGTGGAGATAAGCAACAATGAGAACATACTGGAACATTGAGAACAACCTGAAGGCTATCAACGAATGGCAGCCTAACTGCTGGATACAAGTAACTTGTCCAACCGATGAAGACCAGCGCTTGCTGGAAGATGAATTTAAGATTCCCGACTATTTCCTTTCGGATATCAGCGATACCGATGAGCGTGCCCGTTATGAATACGACGACGGATGGATGCTCATCATTCTCCGTATCCCTTACGTCAAGGAGATCAGAAGCCGCACGCCATATACCACCGTACCTCTTGGTATCATCCACAAGCGTGATGTCACCATCACGGTTTGCTATTATGAGACCAACATGATGATCGACTTCGTGAGTTTCCAGCAGAAGCGTGGCGAAGGATTCACCGACTATGTCGATATGATTTTCCGCCTCTTCCTGTCTTCTGCCGTTTGGTACCTGAAACGACTCAAACAAATCAACTCCCTCATCGAGAAGGCGAAGCGCAACCTCGACCATGGTGTGAACAACGAGAGTTTGATAGGCTTGTCACGTCTCCAAGACTCCCTCACCTACTTCATCACCTCCATCCGAGGCAATGAGAACTTGCTGTCGAAGTTGAAGTTCAAGCTGCAAGTCGATGAGTTGGATGCCGACCTGATCGAGGATGTCAACATCGAGATGACCCAGGCGAGAGAGACGACAAGCATCTACTCCGACATCTTGGAATCCACGATGGACACTTACTCCAGCATCATCAACAACAACATGAACACGACGATGCGTACGTTGACTTCCATCAGTATCATCATGATGTTGCCTACGCTGATTTCCTCCTTCTTCGGCATGAACCTCATCAATGGCATGGAGAACAACTCGTGGGGCTTCGGCATCGCCATCTTCATCTCCGTTATCGTGTCGGCTCTGTCGTGGGGAGTACTGCGCTACAAACGCCTATTATAATAAGGTATAATAGGCGACGCTACTAGCCACATTGGTATAAAAAAGATTAAAAAGCAAAGGCAAAAAGTAAAAATAGCAAACGAAATTAGGTTTATTCGCTTTTTTTACTTAAGTTTGCAAAATTATTGTGTGTTGCAGCCGCAGCCAACGCTACGGCTAGAAATCGAATCATAAACTAAATACAGTGAAATGATGGACTCTCAAGAAAATGCCCTAGTACAGGGAACCATGGAAGAACCTGCAAAGAAGGTCTATGCCACCAAGCAGGAAGTGCTCGAAAGAGTGAAAGAAATCGCTCATAGTGACGATACCCCCAACAAGGAGGAACTCGACCACTTGAAGACTGCGTTCTACAAGATTCTCTTCACCGAGCGTGAAGCTAAGACCAAAGAGTATCTAGAGAACGGTGGCGAACCTGACAAATTTGTACTTCTTCCTGATGAAACAGAGGAGGCTTTCAAGGCTGAAATGCAAATCATCAAGGAAAAACGTGCCAAGATCTTCCTGGAACAAGAAGCCGAAAAGCAAGCTAACCTACAGAAGAAACTCGAAATCATAGAGAAAATCAAGGCTATGGCTATCTCGCCAGAGGAAGCCAACAATTCATATAATGACTTCAAAACCCTCCAGCAAGAATGGAAGGAAATCAAGGCTGTGCCTGCTGACAAAGCCAACGAGCTTTGGCGCAACTATCAACTCTACGTGGAGCAGTACTACGACTTGCTGAAACTCAACAGCGAGGCTCGTGAGTACGACTTCAAGAAGAACTTGGAGGCTAAGACCGCCCTCTGCGAAGCTGCTGAGAAATTGGCAGACGAGGAAGATGTCATCGCCGCCTTCCACCAGTTGCAAGACCTTCACCAAGAATATCGTGAGATCGGTCCTGTAGCCAAGGACTTGCGTGAGAGCATCTGGGCTCGCTTCAAGGCTGCCAGCACTGTCATCAACAAGAAGCACCAACAGTACTTCGAGGACATCCGTGCCAAGGAGGAAAAGAACCTAGAGGCAAAGACCGCCCTCTGCGAGAAGATGGAAGCCATCAACTTGGACGACATCAAGACCGCCGCTCAATGGGAACAGATTACCAAGGACGTGATCGCCATGCAGCAGGACAGGAGAACCATCGGATTTGCTCCTCAGAAGATGAACGTCAAGATCTTCGAGCGTTTCCGCACCGTCAATGACACTTTCTTTACCAAGAAGGCTGAGTTCTTCAAGACACTCAAGTCTCTGTATGCAGAGAACCTCGAGAAGAAGAAGAAATTGGTGGAAAAGGCTCAGGAATTGGCTGACAGCACAGAGTGGAAGAAGACAGGCGACAAGCTCGTCGCTCTCCAAAAGGAATGGAAAGCTACCGGCATCGTACCTCGCAAACAAGGCGAACTGCTCTGGAAGAGCTTCATGGAAGCTTGCAACAAGTTCTTCGATGCCCGCAACAAGGCTAACGCAGGAACAAGAAACACTGAGCGCACCAACCTAGACAAGAAGCGTGAGGTCATCAGCCAGTTGAAAGCCCTCTTGGAGAATCCTGTGGAGAACGCACAGCAAGCTCTCCAAAAGTTGACCGAGCAATACAACGCCATCGGTCATGTACCTTTCAAGGACAAGGACGCACTCTATCAGGAGTATCACGAAGTACTCGACAAGATTTACAAGGAGTTGAACGTGAGCAACGCAAAGCGCCGCCTCAGCAACTTCAAGAACAACCTGAAGAGCGTGACAGAGAAGGGCGGTGACGCATTGGACAGCGAGCGTAATCGCTTGCTTCGCCGTTACGACCAGTTGCGCAGCGACATCACCACCTACGAGAACAACCTCGGCTTCCTCAATGCAGCCAGCAAGAAGGGCAACAGTCTCGTAGAGGAAATGAACCGCAAGGTACAGAAGCTCAAGGACGAGCTAGAACTCATCAAGCAAAAAATCAAAGCGATTGATGCTGAGAACAAATAATTGATAAAGCAGTTGATGCCGAAACATCATTAGCAATCAATACTAAAATAAATATTATAAAATCCCCCTTGTAGGCGTTTCTACAAGGGGGATTTTTATGTCTTTCACTTTAAAGCTATCAGTTACCATTGATGATTTCGTCCAATTGCTCATGGAACTTCTCGTCACTTGGGCGAAAAGCATCCCCATTGGCAATAGTTCCATTTGCATTGATAACAAGGAAGCGAGGAATGCCTGATATGCCGTATGCTTTTGATAAGGCTTTATGCTCTTCCTTACTCACGATGAACTGTTCCCACTGTGGCTTATCTTTGTCGAGTTTGTTCATCCATGCCTGCTTATTAGAATCCATCGATATACTGATGAAACGTACCTTGTCATTGTCCTTGTATTCTTCCACCCTCTTTTCCAAGAAGGGAATCTCCTTGCAACAAGGACCACACCAAGTCGCCCAACAGTCAATATACAGTACCTTACCACGGAAGTCTTTCAGATGATAGCTCTTGCCATCACGGTCGCTGAATGTGAAATCAGGAGCCTCCTTACCTTTCTTGATGGCTTTGATGGCGACAACCTTGTCTTGGTATTTTTTTATCAAGGTAGAATCACCGCCCGCCATCTCACAATATGACTTCCAAAACCTATCTACATCAGCTATATCCTTACCATATGTCAATGTGTATTCTCCACAGTCATCCAAGAGCGCATGAAGCACCGTAGGATCGGTTACCTTTTCCTTGATTACCTGCATATAGGCAAGTCCGAAATCCGTCATATCCTTGCCAAAGCACTCATCCAACTTAGGATCCATACTTGCCCTCACCACACACTGTGGCAAATAATTGTAAAGACCTATCCAGTTGTTGATGTCTATCTGTGCCAACAAATCCTTTTGACGAGGATCTTTCTTCGCAATCAAACGAGTTAAGAAGTTGATGCGAGCCCCTTCATTCAACTGAGCCAAGAAACTACGCATCTCGACATCCTTTACCTTTTTCACTTCCTTCGCTAAAGTTTGGTAGCCATCTTCCAGCACCTTGATGGAATCCTGTCCAGCCAAGACTCGCTTCTCTCCTTCATAAGGGAAGAACACCTGATAATCATACAACTTTCCATAATGCTTCATAAAGTTGGAGGCTTCGGCATCCTTTCCCGAGAATGTCACCTCTGTATCTCCCTTCTTCTTCTCCACCTTCACTTGCAAGGTAGAACTAGGCTTGAGCATAAACTGCCATTCACTTCCATCACCCAAGATAAGATAGGCCGGACAGAATGTTCGATCACCCAATCGCCTGGCATCATACGAGAACCGTCCCTTGTCATCAATTTGTAAACGGTCTTCCACGCCATCAAACTGGTCCCCTCCTTTCTCCGGGTTATAAATGATATAAGCCTTCTTACTCAATGAACTGTCACAGATTTCTCCCTTGACCATCTGGGCAGTAGCCTTGAAGGCTGAACTTACCCAGATGATACTAGCGAGAGAGAGATATTTTATCAAATGCAAACATAAATTTCTCATAACTCCAACCAGATTATTCATAATTCAAATGAAACGAAGGATTTTTCTGCATCACGGTAGTTGGGAATGGGAAAATCCACAATTTGCTGTCAGGAGCGATGCTAAACTTCCCCAACTCGCCCAAGTCACGCACAAGAGTTTTCTTGTAAGCCTCCTCAGTATTCCATCTCTTTCGGTCGAAGAAGTTCATGTAGCTACCGATACACTCGATGGTCTTGGCACGTTGCAACAACTCCATCGCATCTTTCTCGTTGGAAGCAGTGAAAGCCTTATAATGCTCAGTATCTATTCGCTTCTCTCGTACCTTGTTAATCAAGTCCAATCCCTTCTGAATCTCTCCGGTACGGATGTAACATTCAGCAGCGAGATACATGATTTGCTCCACACGGAATCCCCAACCCGTGATGTAAGCTTGATAGCCGTATGCTTCCAAACAGCCAGGAATGCCAGTGTCAGCCTCGCCATATTCAGCATCCCAAAAACTAGAATGATCTTTCAGATAGTCTCCAGGTTCAATCAAAGATACCGTCTCTAAGCTCAACTGTTCACAAGTAGGATAATCCCAGCTATCGAGCATTGGCGAAATATACAAGATTGTGTTGCCATCATTAGGCAAAAGCAACCAGTCTCCTATTTCCAAGACAGAGCTTCTATCCTCTATTTTATCATTATACGACAAGGCTTTCAGTGCGTAAGGCAAAGCCTCAGCATATTTCTTCATCTGGAAGAGAATCATCGCCTTGATGGCATTGCCACCACACTTGGTGATACGGTTGATATTGCTCTTGTCGTAAAGAGCGGCAATGTTCTCGTCACTACAATCTTCGAGCATTTTGTCATAACATTCCTTCAAAGTAAGCTGTGGTTTGGTGTCAACAGCAGGATCGGTAGGATAAGCGATACCGCCAGCACCATCAAGGGTAGCCTCATCATATTGCTTGGCATAGATGTTGGCAGCCAAGAAAAGATAGTAGGCACGAGTAATCTCAGCCTCCGCCTTGATGGCAGGCTTCAAGTTGTCATTTCCCTGAGCATCATCTATCTTCGACAAGAGCACATTCATCGTATTCACCTGTCCATAAACATTGGAATAGAAATCATCTTTGGTATTGAGTTTGGCTCTATCCGTTTCCTCATCAAAAGCGAGATACGCATAATTGAGCGTGTTCTTCACCTTGAGTTTCTGCTCCACCGTTGCATTTAAATCTGTTCCGTAAGTCTCATTGACCACGATGCCAAGAAAGGTATTTGGATCATCGTAAAGAATCTTTGTATTCAGGAGCAATTCTAGCTCAGATGTCTTTTCGAGGGTTGACTTTCCTTCTGGTACGATATCCAAGTCGCCACAAGAACAGAGAAGCAATGATGCCACAACACCTGTCATCAACCATTGCTTGCCACCTTTAATATTTAATATCTTCATTGTTGTCTTCTTTTAGAAATTTACGTTTAAGCTGAATGTATAACTCTTAGGTATCTTTGGGCTGACCGTGCCCTCCAAAGGATCCACACGCTCAGGGTCGATGCCCTTCTTGTTTCTCACCCAAGTGAACACATTGGTCATCTGCAATCTCAAATTGATGCCTTCCAACTTCAAGAGACGGCAGATATTGGATGGGAAGCGATAGCCCAAAGTCAGCGTTCTTAGTTTCATGTAATCGGCATGATCCACCGTCTGGTCATTGTACTTCACCTCATGATAAGGAATATACATCTGCGACATCATATAGCCATTGCCAAACATGGTCTTGCGTTCCTCTTCCGAAGCTCGCCAATAGTTGAGATAACAACGAGGTGCGGTAGAACCATAATTATAAGAAGTAGATGTGCTCCATTCATCTCCATTGGCACGGAAATAATGTCCACCATACCATACAAACGAACCACTTAAAGAGAAGCCCTTGTAAGTGATGGTTGGGGTGAACGAACCAGACCAAGTTGGGTCGAGAGAACCACAATATTTCACATCATCTACCATGAAGGTTGGATTCCAAATGTCATCACTTGACACAGTACCATCAGCCTTCTTCCAGAACATCTGTTGATAACCTTCTTCATTGGTCTCCAAATGGTCGAAGGCGAATGAGTACAACGAATTGACAGGGTCACCCTCATGGAATTCATCCAAGGCATAGTATCCACTTGTAGGCACATGGTTGAGCTTGACTATCTTATTCTTGTTATAAGCCAAAGTCATATCGAGTGTGAAGCCCAACTGGTCACGTGAACGAGCATGAAGAATGTCGGCACTCAATTGCAATTCCATACCTTTATTCAGCGTCTTGGCATTGTTGGTGTAGAGACTTTCCCATCCTGTCGTTGGATCGAGGTCGATATTAGCCAAGACATCAGAACCCATCTTGCGATATACATCAAAGGTTCCCGTCAAGCGATGCTTCAATACCGAGAAATCAAAACCGAAGTTCCAAGAGGTAGTCTTCTCCCAACGCAACTGGTCGTTTGGTGGAGTATTCAGTGTAGCTTTCTTCTCGCCTGTGATGGAATTCGTTCTGATTTTTGCCGTCAAGTAAGAGGAATAGCTGGAATTGATGTTACCAGTTACACCATAGCTGAAACGAAGTTTCAACATATCGAGCCACTTGGCATCTTTCATAAACTGCTCGTTGTGGAGATTCCAACCTGTACCCACTGACCAAAGTGGACGGTTGCGGAACTTAGGATCTGCACCAAACAAGTCGGTCTTATCCACACGATAGCTAGCACTCAGAGAGTATCTTCCATCGTATGTATAGTTGGCTGTTGCATAATAGGATTTATAGCGATGCTTCACATGTGTACTTTTTGCCACATCGCTCGCAGAAAAATAATACTCAGGTGAATAGAGATTACCCAAGTCGGTTGACTTCAAGGTACTCAAGGCTGAGAAATTTACCAAGCCAGTACTATTGGTCAAGGTCTGTTCATCATAGCCATAGAACTGGTTGGTAGTGCTACGACTAAATGTCTGGCGATACTCATATCCCGCAATAGCACTGACAGCATGCTTTTTGGCAAAAGTCTTGTCGTAAGTAGCCTGGGCACGGAAAGTGAGATAATTACCCTCGTTAGACTTGACAGTCATCAAACCTCCATCCGGTATGTAATGCTTGCCCTCATAACTGAACAAGTTGTAGTTATGACGGACAATATAGCTATCAGCTTCAAGCATTTTCTCGCTTCTTCCTGAAATATCCTCATACTGGAACATACCACTCAATTTCAGTCCATCAATAGGCTTTAAATTAGCATGGATGTAAGAGCGAGTATAAGTCTCACGACTTTCGTATAATTCAAGAACAGATCGTCCACAGGGGAGAAGCCTTCATCTTTCAAACCCAGCGAAGCATCAGAAAGGGATGGCTCATCAAGAGCTACGGAAGCCATCAATCTCGCTGGAGTTCCGTCTGCGTTATACATACTCTGATAAGGATAGAATGAACTATAACTATTAAACTCACCTATTTCATTGGTGTGCATCTTAGAACGATTATTGTTGAGTGCCACTCCAAAATCCATGTCTATCCACTTAGCTGGTTCAAGTTTACCCACATATTGCAAAGACAAAGTATTATCATATTGCTGTTTTTTGCTGGTATCATCACCATGCCAATCTACGATAACACTAGAGTTCAAATACTTTCCCTTAGTGCGGATAGACAGGTTGTATTGCTGCTGCAAACGATTTTGGAGCATCAGATCACTCCATTCATCCATATAATTGTTTTGACCCCATTGGTTGACAGTCTGATTATAGTCGGCATCCGAAACCTCTCCTCTATAATGCCTTACCATCAATTGTGTCATCGGATCCATCAATCTACCACGCTTGTCGTATTGTCTCAAAAGATAATTGAAGGCAGAACTTCTCTGCTTCATCCATTCGAAGTTGTATTGTTCCAGCTCCAACATTTCAGAAGCATTGCAAAGATCCAAGGAACTGTAGTCGGTCTTGTTGGTGGAAGTGATGTCGGCATTGAAGTCGATTGACAACTTTTCTGTCTGTGCCTTTTTGGTGGTAATGACAATCACACCATTCGATGCTCTAGCTCCATAAACAGCCACTGCGGCTGCATCCTTCAATACCGTTATCTTGTCAACCTCATACTTGTTGACATCATCTAGCGTTCCACTAATAGGCAGTCCATCTACAACTATCAAAGGACTGGAATTAGCTTTCAAGGTTCCCACACCACGGATGGTTAATCCACTGGAATATCCATTGTCATAATTGACCAATCCCGCCACTTTACCTTCCAAGCTCTGTTGCAAGTTTGACAGATAACGGTCGTTGATGTCCTTGGAAGAAATCACCTGAAAAGAACCCGTGGCATTCTCTTTCTTCAAAGTTTGATAACCTGTTACGACGACATCATCCAGTTGTCTGGAATCATCCTCCATGATAATGGTAACATGCTTATATGAAGCCTTTCTTTGAAATGATTTCATGCCCAAATAAGAGTATTCCAACATAGCATTCTGAGGAATATCACTCATGGCATACTCGCCATTTTCATCAGTGACAGCTCCTAATTTCAAACCCATCACCTTGACAGAGACACCCGCAAGAGGTTGACCATAACTATCAAGAAGCTGTCCGCTTACTCGATGCAAGGAAGCATCATCCTGCTGTTTTTTCTTTACCACTCTGATCATCTTACCATCCACCTTAGATGTATAAGGCGTGGAAGCCAAGAGCATTTCCACAGCCTGAGGCGCAGCTTGCTGATTGATTTCCGTAGTTACCTTGTAAGTTTTCAGTAAGTCATAATTGTAATTCACTTTGTAATACCCCGATTGCTTCTCCAACGAATAAAGCGCTGAAGGCAAAGGCATCTGCACACATTTCATGGTTATCTTGTTGCCCTGCGCCATCATCTGGATAGCCAAGAGCAACAACAATAAGCACGAAAAGACTCTCTTACTCTGTTTCTTTTCCATAACTTTTCAATATTAATTGACCTAATAATAATAATTCTCTCTTATTGCTAAAGACGTGGTCTTTCGCAAAAGGGGACACAAAAAGTCATAGGAAATAAGGAAAAAGTTACTTTTTGACTCAAAAAGCCAACTATTCCATATCAATAACGAATATTTTTCGCATAAAACAACAATCATATATCAGAAACTCATGAGTTGTCAGTACGACAGGAACTTCTTCGTACAAGCTATCTCACTAAAAGTTCCTGTTTCAACTTGACAACCTGTATTCCTTCCAATTCATTCAGTTGTCTAACCACTTCCTCCAAGGAAAGCTTACGCTCTGCCACGAAATGCACTTGAGTTTGCAGACAGTTTTTATTTTCAAAAACCACCTTAACATGATACCATCTACCAAGTTCTTTCATCACATCCACCAAAGCAACCTCATGGAAATAAAAAAGTCCACTCTTTCTCTGGACCAAAGGATAAGTATCAACATCCGTGACATCAAAACCATCGCCTGACAAAGTTGCCATTTGGTTAGGCTTCAAGACTAAAGAAGAAGACTCCCCCTTTTGTCTGACAGCCACACATCCCGAAACCAACGTCACTTGAGCCGGTTTCCCGATATATGCTTTAATACCAAAAGCTGTTCCCAAATCCGTAGCTATCAAGTTGGCTGCTTCTACAATGAATGGGCACTTGGCATTATGCCTTACTTCAAAATATCCCTCACCCTGCAACTGTACCTTGCGTTCCTTACCAGCGAAATGCTTAGGATAAAGCAAACTGCTCTCAGCATTAAGCCACACCTTGGTACCATCACTCAGCACCAAATGTCTGTCTTCACCTCTGCCCGTTTCAGCCACCAAGATTTCATTAGCAGCAACTTGTCTATCCTCTTGCTCAGACTTATCCTCAGAATCACCATGAGAAGAGTCCTTACGAACTACAGATTTTGTATCTGAGGAAGTTTCAGAAGAAAACTCAGTCTTTGCCCTTTGCACAACAACAGACGAGTCGTCTTTCCTACCATTGAAAAAGAAAACAAAGGCTATCACTACGACAGCAGCAATAGATATGGCAACTTTCAAGAAAGATGTCATATCGATGCTGCGAGCACTTTTTTCCTCATCCGAATGACGAAGCTCAGCCTTTTCTTGCAAGCCCATTTGCTGGCTCATAGCCTTCCAAGCCATGTCCACATCAGGAGCCTCTACATCCATGCGATTCAATGCGCTTCGAATGTCGCCTTGCTCTTCTGTCGTAGCTTGCCAATCTGCATCAAGCTTCATATTGTTTTCTTTGTCCATGATACCTTATTATAATATATGTATGAAATACTATGATAAAAGAAGTCTGTCTAAAATTCTCCCTCCTACAACTTTCCAATTTCTCTAGAGGTCTAATAAAAAGACGAAGAAAAAGAGAAAGGGGGACAGGAATCCTTCTTTTTTAAGCTTTGTTCTCAATTCTTTCAAAGCCCTGAACAGTTGTTTTTTGATTCCTTCTACAGAAATGCCCACTATCTCGGCTGCCTCTTTATAGGATTTACGCTTACGGTAGCACAAATCAAGTATCAACCTTGTTTTCTCTGGCATCTGCTGCAAGACTTTCTCCACCCACAAGATTCTTTCCTCACGCATTTCCCAAGACGCATCACATACATCCATTAAATTCTTCATCTCTTCTATAGGAATCTCTGAATATCTAGAACTTTGCCGGTATTTATCGAGAGCCTTGTTTTTTGTACTCACAAAAATATAGCCCCTCACTTTGTCGGGTGAAATATCACGATGTTGATTCCATATCGACAAGAAGACATCACTCACAACATCTTGGGCAGCTTGCGCCTCTCCCAGAATATCGTAAGCAAGATAAAACAGTTGAGTATGCATCTCCTTAAACAAAGTCTCAAACTGTTTTGAGGTTATGATGTCTCTCTCACTCATATTTTTGCCAATAACAAAAAAAAGCATCTTTCGGTTTGAAAGATGCTCTCATCAAGTTGGGATACCCGGATTCGAACCAGGAATGACAGGACCAGAATCTGTAGTGTTACCATTACACCATATCCC
>ENA-OPLK01000173-OPLK01000173.1-human-gut-metagenome-genome-assembly--contig:-NODE-173-length-13241-cov-3.499242_pt1 | contig 13241 bp, 7 predicted proteins | sample MGYA00241792_ERZ501711 | MGnify/ENA primary metagenome ERZ501711 (study PRJEB25962, sample SAMEA2042204) | human gut metagenome | biome: human gut; feature: human-associated habitat; material: faeces... | reverse complement strand
AACCAGTGAGTGTAGTGTGTTACCCCGTTCTCGTCAGCCCACTGCTTGATGCCTTTGGCTACGGCGTCGGCAATGTTTCGGTCGAGACGTGCGCCATTGTCGATGACGTCAACGAGTTTCTCGTAAACGTCGGCAGGAAGATACTTGTACATCTTCTGGCGGTTGAAAACTTTCTTACCAAAGAATTCGCTTGGTCGCTCGCTTGGAGCGGCTACTTCAATAGGCTTTCTCTTGGAAGCCTCTGCAACAGCTTGAAATCTTAAGTTGCTCATACCTTTATAATGTTTAATTATTAATGTTCGATGTTTGATTATTTCCCCAGCCACTTGGCGATTCTTCCCATGGCTTCGATGCAATCCTCACGTTCGCCGAAAGCGGTGAGACGGATGTAACCTTCGCCCGATGGACCGAAACCGACGCCTGGGGTGCAGACTACGCTAGCTCCGTAGAGCATCTCTTCGAAGAACTTCCAACTAGGCGTGTCGTTTGGTGTCTTGACCCAAAGATATGGGGCATTCTCGCCGCCATATACTCGCAAGCCCAACTTCTGAAGTTGCTCTCTCATAATGCGGGCATTCTCCATATAGTAGTTGATGGTAGCCTTCACCTGTTCCTTGCCCTCAGGAGTGTAGATAGCCTCGGCTGCTCTCTGGGATATGTAGCTGGTGCCATTGAACTTGGTGCATTGGCGACGATCCCAAATAGGGTTGAGTGCTACCTCTTCTCCCGACAAGGTCTTCGCCTTCAAGTCCTTAGGAACGATGGTGTAGCCACAGCGAACGCCAGTGAAGCCAGCGGTCTTCGAGTAGCTATGGAACTCTATCGCTACCTTTCTCGCTCCACGAATCTCGTAGATAGAGTGAGGAATCTCTGGGTCTTGGATGTATGCCTCGTAGGCGGCATCGTAGAGGATGATGCTCTCGTTCTTAACAGCATAGTTCACCCACTTGCGAAGCTCTTCCTTGGTGATGACCGTACCCGTTGGGTTGTTAGGGTAGCAGAGGTAAATCATATCTACACGATGGTCTGGAATCTGAGGAGTGAAGTTGTTTCCCTCATCGCATGGCATATAGGTGACATTGCTCCATTTGCCATTCTCGAAGACTCCCGCTCTGCCTATCATCACGTTGGAGTCGATATATACTGGATAAATCGGGTCGGTGACGCCGATGTTGTTATCCCATCTCAAAATCTCCTGGATATTTCCTGTGTCGCTCTTGGCTCCATCGTTTACGAATACCTCGTTGGCATCGAGATGAATGCCGCGAGGCAGGAAGTCGTTCTTGATGATAGCCTCACGGAGGAAATCGTAGCCTCGTTCCGGACCGTAGCCTCGGAAGGAAGCCTGTACGGCCATCTCATCCACTGCCTTGTGCATCGCCTTGATGACGGCAGGGCAGAGGGGCTGGGTTACATCACCGATGCCCAGACTGATAACTCGTTGTTTCGGGTGGGCAATCTTGTACGCGTTTACCTTCTTTGCGATGTCGGCAAACAAGTAATTGCTAGCCAACTTCAGGAAATGTTCATTAACTAATGCCATATTTTTGTTCTCCTTTATTGCGGTCTTTTTATCAACCTTTGTTATTTAAGTTTGCTCTTAATTTATAATTCAATTTCTCCTTCGAAGACGAAGGCGGCAGGTCCCGTCATATAGACATGGTCGTCTGCCTCGCTGTATTCTATTTCCAGCGTTCCGCCATCCATTATGATACTGCTCTTTCTACCGGCACGCTTGGTCAGGGCTGCGGCTACAGCTGTGGCACAAGCTCCTGTACCACAAGCCATCGTGATACCGCTTCCCCTTTCCCAAACTCGTGTCCTTATAATGTCAGTGTCTGTAATTTGTGCGAACTCGATATTGCATCGTTGAGGAAAGGCTTCGTCTCTTTCTAGAATCTTGCCATAGTGGGCGATGTCGATGGTGTCGATGTCATCCACAAAGGTTACGAAATGCGGATTGCCCATGCAGACGTAGGTGCCTTCGAAGATTCTGCCATCGGCTTCGAGTACCGAAGGACCTCTGAATTGCTGTGGATTTTCCAGTCTCGGCTTCAGCATATCCACTGTCACCGAATCCACAACTTTCTTGTTATCCTGAAGATGCAATCTCAATATCTTGATGCCCGATAGCGTCTCCAGTCGGATTGTTTCCTTTCGGGTCAGTCCTTTTTCATAAAGATACTTTCCGATGCATCGGCTTGCATTGCCGCACATCATCGCTTCTGAACCATCGGCATTGAAGATGCGCATCGAATAGTCGGCTCTTCTGCCATCCTGTGGCTTTCCGATGAGAACCAGTCCGTCGCTTCCGATGCCTGTATGGTAAGCACTCCAAGCTATGGCTGCCTTTTCGGGGTCTGGGATGTTGTACAGCTGGGTATCTACATAGATGTAGTCATTGCCCGCCCCATGCATCTTGGTGAAATGAACTGTTTCTTTCATATTGCGTTGTCCTTTAAGTTTGAATACTCTTCTTTTATCTCTCACGTCTTGCCTCTTGTGAGGCTTGACTTTTTGATAGTCTTTCGAATGTTTTCGATGACTATTTGTTTGATTTCGGTTGCAAAGGTACGACGATTTGTTGAGATATGCAAGAAAATAAATACAGAAATCTTGATTATTTTTCGCTATCTTACAATTTGTGTCATAAAAATGCTTTCTGCCTTACAAATTGTAAGGAGAATATGATAAGCCTCGATAAATTTAAAATATTCGATAAAAAGCAGAAACAAAATGCTTGTGTTTTCTTTAAAATACTGACAAAATGTATTAATTTTGCAGCCGAAAACGAACATGGTGTAAAAGAATGACTTGATTTGGATAGCAACCAATGAAGGTCCGTTTTCGAAAAGAGACAATCAATAGAAGTATTAACACATTATTAATTATTAAAGGATTATGAAGAAGATTGAGGCAATTATCCGCAAGTCTAGATTCGAGGATGTCAAGAAGGCACTTTTGGCTGCCGACATCGAGTGGTTCTCTTATTATAATGTAAGAGGTGAGGGAAAGATGCGCCAGGCTCGCATTTATCGTGGTGTGATGTACGATACCAGCAGCATCGAACGTGTACTTTTGAATATTGTGGTTCGTGATAAGAATGTGGAGCCAACCATCGCTGCCATCCAGGGAGCTGCACAGACAGGCGAAGTGGGAGATGGCAGAATCTTCGTGATTCCTGTACTGGATACCGTCAGAATCAGAACAGGCGAACGAGGTGATATCGCATTGTATAATGCTGAGAAAGAGGAGTAGAGAGATTTTTATATAATATTGTATTCTAATTTAACTATAAGATATATATATGAGCAGTTTATTGTTGACAACTCTTGATACGGGTAACACAGCGTGGATGATCATGGCAACCATCTTGGTGCTCTTGATGTCAATCCCAGGTATTGCACTTTTTTACGGTGGTTTGGTGCGCCAGAAGAATATCCTCAGCATCCTGATGCAGACGGTATTTATCGTGGCAGTAGTCAGTTTGATATGGGTGGCCTTCGGATATTCCTGGGCTTTCTCTACAGAATATGCGGATAGCGGCAACTCTTTGGCTTGCATTATCGGAGGTTTCGATAAGTGCTTCCTCCACGGCATCGGCTTGGATGCCATCATGCCAACGGGTATTCCTGAGCTCACTTTCGTGATGTTCCAGTGCATGTTTGCCCTCATCACTCCAGCCTTGATTCTCGGTGCATTCGCCGAGCGTGTCAAGTTCAGCGGTTATGTACTTTTCACCGTTCTCTGGGTCATCATCGCCTATCTCCCTATGGCTCACTGGGTATGGGGTGGTGGTTTCCTGCAGGAGATGGGAGCTATCGACTTTGCGGGTGGTACCGTGGTACATATCAATGCCGGTGTAGCCGCTTTGGTTATGGCACTCTGTGTAGGCAAGCGTGATGATTACCGTGCGGGTCATCCTATCACACCTCACAACATCACCTTCGTGTTCATGGGTATGTCATTCCTCTGGTTGGGATGGTTCGGATTCAATGCCGGTAGCGGTTTGGCTGCTGATGGTCTGGCAGCCAATGCCTTCCTGGTAACTCATATCGCAACAGCTGCAGCTGCCACCACCTGGATGCTCATCGACTGGATTGTCAACAAGAAGCCAACCACGGTGGGTGCTTGTACCGGTGCCGTAGCCGGTTTGGTAGCCATCACTCCTGCGGCCGGTAGTACGGATATTTTAGGTGCCTTCTGCATCGGTATCATTTCCACTATCGTCTGCTTCTTCATGGTAGCCGTAGTGAAGGAGAAGTTCAAGTATGATGATGCCCTCGATGCCTTTGGTGTGCATGGTATGGGCGGTATCCTGGGATCTGTCCTCACCGGTGTCTTCGCTACAAGATACGTAACTGGAGCCGAGGGTGTGCAGGGTGCTCTCTATGGCGACTGGCATCAGCTTTGGATTCAGGTGGTAGCCACCGTGGTAAGCATCATCTACAGCATCGTAGTTACCTATATTATCTTCAAGGTAGTAGATAAGACAGTAGGTGTACGTGTTGACAAGCGAGTAGAGGAGGAAGGTCTCGACATCTACGAGCATGGTGAGAGTGCTTATAGCAACTAATTGCGAAATTCGATTATCTGATATGATTAGATTAATGGTGTTTCATTTTGAGGAATGGAACACCATTTTTTATGAGAAATCCTCAACTTGCATAATGAAAATGCCTCAACTTGTACAATGAAAATGCCACAACTTGCACAATGAAACGTTTAAGTTGTTGATATTCAATAACGTTATGCCCACTATTTTCCCAAAGAATTCCTATATATAATTGTGTAATCCCCTTTTCTTCTGTTCTTATCCCTTTTGGGATAATTTTGCGAAAGTAATCAAATTAGCTGCTGGTCTGTGAACGCTGAAGGTTGATGCTGTTTTGTCGGTGTAAATGTCGGTGTAAAATGTCGGTGCAAATATTGTTTTGGCGGTAATGTGGCGGTAATAGTGGCGGTAATGCCGATGTATATGTCGGAGAAAAATGTCGGAGACATGTCGGTAATATGTCGGAAAGAAAAATGATTGAAAACCAATATGTTATCGTTTTGTGGGGAGTTTGTTACCAACAATAAATGTCGGAGACTTTGTCGGTAACCATGTCGGAGACATCAAGGGTGGTAAAAAGAGATTTGGCGGTAATGCAAAAAGCGGGTATTCTAAGGCATGAAGGCAAAGTTAATGTCGGTGTAAATTCGTTTTAATTGTCGGTGTAAATATACGAGTCTTTTATAACTATTAAAAGAATGAAGAGTTTTTGTGTATAATGACACAAAAACTCTTCATTCTTTTTGGTATTTTCAAAACTTTTCCGTAACTTTGCAACGTCATCCTATGGATGGCTGGCATTGAGATGCTGGCTACTAAGTCCTAAGGTTGGCACTATTTTATGAGAAAGACGTTTACTGCGTTTTCTTCTGATAGATTTGGAACCTAGGAAATTTCATTTACACTCAGAGGGATACAGATGTGAACGCCTATGCATATCTGTATATATGCAGCACGAGGTGTACCCTTTCGGTTCGAAGGGGTGCACTAAGTGCTATATCTATATATACCATGGCGGCGTAGGCTTCTGTCACTTTGTACTCTTGGTGTAAATGGGCTATCCTAGGGCCTCAAATCTACAAGAGTAAATACATGTGATGGAACTCCTACGCCGTTTCTTGTTTGATAGCTTCTTCATTGATAATAGTAAGGTGTTAGCATTAGGGAGTTAGTAATGCCAGAAAATTAATGGTACGGATGAAACCGTACTGGAAAACTAATTAGAGCTAGCATTAAAAACGATGATAGAAGAAGGCAACATTATCAAGAACCTATCAACTTCGGAAGCCGTCATCATTGACAAAATCAAGAAGTTGGGCTCAAAGTTTTCTTTGAGCTTTACTGGCGTGAACTCTCGTAAGCAAAGTTCCAAGATATTAGATCTTGATCAGATTGAAAAGTTGCAAGTGGTAGCTTCCAATGGTGTCTTCAACTTTTCTGGTAATCCCGATAAGTTCATTCTTTTTGCAGAGGCTGAGCGCATTAATTCCGCATATCAGTTTGATCCTCTTTTTGCTATCAACTGTAGTGTAGTCGATCCATTGCCTCATCAGGTAGAAGCGGTTTATAAGTTTTTGCTTCCGCAGCCACGTATCCGTTTTCTTCTTGCTGATGATACGGGTGCTGGTAAAACCATTATGACTGGTTTGCTCTTGAAAGAACTCTTGATGCGCCGTATTGTAGAGCGTATTCTGATAGTTACTCCTGGTGGTTTGACCAAACAATGGCAAGAAGACGAGATGGGGGTTAAGTTTAATATTCCATTCAAACTTGTAAATCGCGAGGTCTTCTCTTCAGAACCTACTGTCTTCCAAACATCCAATCACGTGGTTGCATCTATCGATTTCATCAGTAGGGAAGATGTACTCAATGTACTTTCTCAAACATCTTGGGACATCATTGTTTTTGATGAGGCTCATAAACTCTCAGCTTATGAGTACGGCATTAAAACTTATCGGAGTAAGCGATATGAGGCTGCTCATGTGCTTTCTAAGCAATGTGAGCATCTGCTTTTGCTGACAGCAACACCGCATCGAGGTAGAAAGGATACTTTCAAACTCTTGATGCAGTTGCTGGATGAAGATATTTTTGCTACAGATGATTTGGCGGCAGAACGTGTACGGGAGTTGAGCCAAGATGGAAGTAATAAGTTCTTTATCCGTCGCTTGAAAGAAGACATGAAGGATTGGGATGGCAATCCTCTTTATAAAGATCGATATACCAAGACTGTGTCGTATAATCTCACCCATGATGAGAAACGTCTTTATGATGCAGTAACTGAATACTTGACCGTACGCAAAGAGCAGGCTGCTGAGACAAAGAATATCCATGTTTCTCTTGCCTTGCAGGTGATGCAGCGCCGATTAGTTAGCTCTATTTATGCCATTCGCAATACACTTCATAAGCGCTGGCTTGCTTTGCAGGGGCTTGCTGATGACCTCGACAGAAATCCTTCGCTTTGGAAACAGCGTCCTAAGTTGGATGTGTTGGATTTGGATAATCTGGATGAATTAGATGAGTTGGACGATGATGAGCGTGATGTTCTTGACAATATTATGGCTGACCCAAAGAAGTTGAAACTGTTCACCACTTCCAAGAGTATAGCGGAAATCAAACAAGAAGCTGCTGAAGTGAAAAGTCTCTATGAAATGGCAAATACTCTTTTCAATCAGCAAAAAGAGGAGCAGAAATATCGGGAACTCAAGCTTTTGCTGACTTCGCAGGGCGTGGTTGATGGTGAGAAACTAGTTATCTTCACTGAGCATAAAGATACGTTACTCTATCTTCAAGAGCGTCTTAGCAACAATGGGTATACTGTAGCTACCATCCATGGTGGAATGACGGTAGATGAACGTCGAGAAGCGCAATGCCGGTTTATGACACCTGATGTACAGATTCTCATTTGTACTGATGCGGCTGGTGAGGGTATCAACCTCCAATTCTGTAGATTGTTGATAAACTGGGATATCCCGTGGAATCCGAATAGGTTGGAGCAGCGTATGGGTCGAATCCATCGCTATGGTCAGAAATCTGATGTCATCGTGTTCAATATGGTGGCAAGCAATACTCGTGAAGGTCAGGTCTTGAAGAAAGTGCTCAATAAACTCGATATCATTCGAGAGCAGTTGGGAGATGACCGTGTGTATGATGTTATTCAAGATGTATTGAAAGGGGTGTCGCTTGATAGTATCATCTGTTCTGTCTTGGATGGAAGGGAAAGTGATTTGGATCGCTTTATTGACAAGGACGACAAGGAACTCACCGACCTTTTCCGTCGTTCTATTGATGAACAGGATTCTTCGATAGCTCATACTTCTGTAGATTATCATGATGCCAGACTTTTAAAAGAAAATAGTGACGAACGTCGTTTGCAACCTATTTACATCAAGCAGTTCTTTGAACGTGCATTCCGATATTTAGGTGGTGAGTATTGCGAGGTGTCAGAAGGTATTTATCAGATTACGCAGATACCGGAAATCGTAGTGAAGCGTCTGAAAGATGAACATCGTATCTTTGCGGAGAATTTGAAGTCTCTTTATTTCTTCTTCGATAAGCATCTTTATTTGGAATATGAACGTACCAATGCTCAATATGGTAAGGCGCATTATATCAATCCGGGAGACGCCCTTTTTGATAGCCTTATTGGTTGTGTTAGAGATTGTTATCGAGACGAAATGCTTAAGGGTACGGTATTGGTCTCCCCAGAAGACAAGTATCCGTATTTCGCTTACTATGTAAAGAATCAGATTGTTGACAATAGACAAACGCAAGATGGTAATCCGAATATAGTCAACGAATTGTTGAGTCTAGTCTGCCAAAGAGTAGATGGAAGTTTTGAATGTACGTCTCCTGCCAAACTTCTCGACCTCTGTCCGCCTGTTGCTTTTGCGAAGGAAATTACGCCACCAGCACCTTCTAACGAAGATGAAGTGATTGTCTGGGCTTTTGAGAATCAGACGGAACCGCTGCTTGCGGAAACGGCACAACGGGTAAATGAGGATAATGAAAGTCGCCTTTCTTATCTTAAGGATGCTTTTGAACAAGTTATATTGGACGTTCAGTGTGAAATCAATGAACTGCAAGGTAAGGTGTTAATTTCTGAAGATGAGAAAACGCAGGTGAAGTTACAAACTAAGGAACAGCGTCTTGCTGAGCTGAAGCATCGCCAAGAAGAACGTTTGAAGGAAATGAACCAAAGTATTGAACTGAATGCTGTCGAACCTAAGGTGTTGGGATGTGCCTATGTAGTGCCTCTTAATCAGGTAGAGTATAAGCAGAGCTTCGGCATGAGTCGTGATGATGAGGTAGAGCATATTGCGATGCAAATGGTAATGGAGTATGAGCAACAGCAGGGACGTAATCCTTCTGATGTTTCAGCCGACAATGTGGGGTATGATATTAGAAGTATGGCTGCTGATGGTTCCAAACGATATATTGAGGTAAAGGGTAGAAGTGGTACAGATGGCGTAATGCTCAGTGAGAATGAGATGAATCGTCTTGCCCAGTTGGGTGATAGAGCCTGGCTTTATATCGTTACCGATTGTGCTGCCAAACCTCAGTTGCATTTGATATGCAATCCTGCGCAGACTATGAACTTTGAGCGTAAGACTAAGGGTGTACAGTTCTTTCTTCCTCTTGCCGAATGGCAAGCGCATGAGACAATGTAACATCCAGAAAAATAATGAAAAAGTAAGAATGATAGAAAGGAGTTAAATATAGCTTATGAAAGCAAAGAAATTAATAGAGGTAGCCTTGCCTATCAAGGAGATTTCTGCAGAAAGTGTGAGAGATAAGTCCATCCGTCATGGACACATCTCCACTTTGCATTTGTGGTGGGCGCGCCGCCCACTGCCAGTTTGCCGTGCCATTGTGTTTGCCAGTCTGGTTCCCGACCCGTTGGACCCTCTTTGTCCACAGGCTTTTCGTGATGCGGTGGAATTGATATTGGGACCACGAATGGATGGCATGTTGCCGATTGATATCTATATGCCTTACAAGGATATTCCATATACTTCCATTGTAGATCCGATGGAAGACAATTTGCGTAATCGATTGATGATGTTCATCGGTAAATTCTCAGATAAATGCCAGCAGAACATGTTGGCAGGTAAGAGTACACCACCTAAGGAACAACTTTCTGATGGTTCGCTTATCAAATGGGAAAACAAGAACAACAAGAAGATTCTACGTATGGCTCGCGAGTTAATCTATGTGGCTTATCATGCCGAGCGTGAGCCAGAATTAGGTTATGAGAGTTTGCATCGCCAGTTTGATGCATCTTTTGATGCCATTGCTGAGGCTGAGAATGCGCTTTATGGAGTCGTGGATAGACATCTGGAAACTCCAGAAGTGGCTAAGTTGGAAAAGCATTTGCAAGATGCCATTGCTCATTTTCAAAATGAGATGCCTTCGGTTTTTGATCCATTTGCAGGTGGTGGCGCCATTCCTTTGGAGGCGGCACGCCTAGGGTGTCGTAGCTATGGTAATGACATCAACCCAGTGGCGCATATCATCGAACGTGGTTCCGCCGAGTTTCCTCAGAAGTATGGTAAACCTATTGTTTATAGTGAAGCTGAGTTTAAGGATAAGTATGGGGAAAGAGGTCTCAAAATGGTACAAGAGAGCGGAAGAAATATCATTCAAGATACTAAGACTGGAGCTTATCACATCCCGAACAGATTGAGTTGGGATGTGGAGTACTATGCTAAAGAATTGCTGGAAATGACAGAAAAGGAAGTAGGGTATCTTTATCCTGCTGATGAAAGTGGCAACAAGCCTATAGCTTATTATTGGGCAAGAACGGCAAAGTGCTCAAATCCTAGCTGTGGTGCAGAAGTGCCATTGTTGAAGCAGTTCTATTTGGCGAATACTAGTAGAAAGAAAGTGTATCTCAATCCGATTATCAATGGTACAGACATTCAATTTGAAATTAAGGAAGGGAAGTACGATGATAAAATAATGCCAGGATGGAATAATAAAGGTAATTTGGTGTGTCCTTGCTGTGGTTGTGTTACTACGTCTAAAACAGTTAAGGAACAGGCATGTGAGCATGGATTGAAACAACGTTTTATTGCTTTGATAACAGAGTCAAAAGAGGGTAAGCAATATGTAATTCCAACTTTTGGCTTATATCAGCCATCCTTGGATTTGTCTAAAAGTCCTACGGAAAAGATGACCAAGCAAACAGATTTGATAAGTAGTAGAGGTTGGGGAATAGATAAATGGTATCAGATGTTTTCAAATCGTCAGTTGCATTTGATTCAAACTTTCATATCTGAATTTTCTGAATTAAAGCAGCGATTAGACAGCTCTGATTACAATAACTCTTTATTTACTTATTTGGCCCTTTGGATAGATAGAATAGCTGTTGCTAATACCTCTTTAGGTAGATGGCATACAAGTGGAGAAAAATTAGAGCATCCTTTTAGTCGTCAGGCAATTGCTATGGTATATGATTACCCAGAATCGAACCCATTTTGCTCTAGTTCTGGCAGTGCAACAAATCAGTTGGATTGGATCTTGCGCTATCTTGATTCGGAAAGTAGTGGTGATATTTCTGCAAATTTTGCCAATGCGTCAAGTGGTGAAAGAAATCAGTTCGATGAAAATGAACTTACAGCAGTAGTAACTGATCCTCCTTACTATGATGCTATCGCTTATGCAGATATTTCTGATTTCTTCTATGTGTGGATGAAGAGAACTCTTAGCGATGTTTATCCGTTGAACTTTTCAACTCCTCAAACACCAAAGGCTGATGAATGTACTGCGTTGAAACATCACCATCACAATAGTGAGGCTGAGGCTAAACTGCATTTCGAACATAAATTGACTGAAATATTTGGAGCCATCGAATATCAAACTTCGGATATTGTCAGTATTATGTTTGCGCATCAAAGTACAGAAGCCTGGACTACGCTTTGTAATTCAATTCTTGGTGCTAGAATGAATATTACAGGTTCTTGGCCAATGGATACTGAAATGGCTAATCGTAGTTTGGGGTTGGCTGGTGCTGCTCTCGAATCTTCTGTAACTGTAGCTTGTCGTCCATCTGAGCGTCGAGGCTTTGGTGAATATAAAGAGGTGAAGCGAGATATTGAGGCAAAGGTAAAGGAAGAAGTAGAGTCTCTTTATGAGTTAGGCTTCCGAGGTGCCGACTTATTGACCGCTTGTTTTGGACAGGCTGTGAGTGAGTTTGGTCGCTATAAGATAGTTGAGAAAGCTGATGGTAGCGAGGTTTCTGTTGGTGAACTTTTGGAGATGGCACGAAATGCAGCCTTTGATGCGTTACTTGCTGGAGTGCAGGGTGATGATTGTACCAAATTCTATGTTGGGTGGTTGCAAATGAATGGAGCAGGTGAGACCGATTATGATGATGCTACCAAGTTTACTCGTGTAGGAGTAAATGTAGATATCAATGATATCAAACATAAGCATTTATTGATTCTCGAAGGAAAGAAAATGCATATTGCTATGGCAGATGAACATCTTAATTATGCTCCGGATGGAACTCGTCCTAATGATTCTCTTATAGATCAGGCTCATCGAGCCATCTTGCTTTGGAGAGAAGGTAATAGGCAGAGTATCCTTAAATTTGTGGCTAATATAGCCTCGGAGAGTAGTTCACCTCTTTGGCGACTCCTTGCTACATTAAAGGAATTGCTGCCAGCTTGTGATGACCTCAAGGATGTACAAGGCTTATTACAAAATGCAGAAGACTTGCGGCAGAACTGCCACAAACAGCAGACACATTATGAAGCAAGTCTTGATTTTTAAGTAAGTGTTATAACTTTAAAATATAGAAACAATGAAGACTGAGAATATACATGAGGCGTTGGGTGTCTTCCTTGAAGCGATGCGCCCATATACGGTTAGCCTGATTACTCGTTATTTCCCTGGCGAGCCATGGGAAGGTGTGTTCTTTAAAAGATTAACCCCAACCTTCCAGAAAACATGGAATGATGGACAGCGACAAGGTACTGAACCTGAACTTCTCATCGACTATAATAATTTGACATTCTTGCCAAATAAGTTTAGAGAAGAACTGACAAAAGATATAGGTGGAGATAAGGCTAAAACCTATAGCATAGAAACCTGTTTGAGTGAAATCAAAGGGGTGCGTAATAAGTGTCAGCATTTTGCTCCAATTACTGAGGATGAGATAGAGCGTACCTTTAGTAATATGAAGCAAGTGGCTAATATACTTGGTATGCCTGATCTTCGTAAGGAGGTGGAGCGTCTTCGTGATAAGCAGACTTATACTCCTGCTGCCGTTGCTCCAAGCATACCTGTAACCACAGTAACTTCATCGCCAGCTAACGTCCATATCTTAGATGATGGTTCGCCATTGCGTCCTTGGTTTCAAAATTGTATCCCCCATTTCGATATTCGTTCGGGTAAATTGGATGAATCCGTATTTGCGGCTAATCTGAATGATGTGGTAATGGGAGTGGGACCGGAAGTTTATCGTGACCCTGTTACGTTCTTTAAGAAGACATATGTAACTGCAGGATTGAGAGACATCACAAAACGAGTAGTAACTGCGTTAAATGGAATGGAGACAGAAAATCGTGTCATTTCTTTGCAGACTGGTTTTGGTGGTGGTAAAACCCATACCTTGATATCTCTTTACCATATTATAAAATGTGGTTCTCAACTTTTGCAGATGGAATCTTGTGCCAACATCCTT
>ENA-OPLK01000170-OPLK01000170.1-human-gut-metagenome-genome-assembly--contig:-NODE-170-length-13312-cov-3.157502_pt1 | contig 13312 bp, 22 predicted proteins | sample MGYA00241792_ERZ501711 | MGnify/ENA primary metagenome ERZ501711 (study PRJEB25962, sample SAMEA2042204) | human gut metagenome | biome: human gut; feature: human-associated habitat; material: faeces... | reverse complement strand
TCTTCCGAAAAGATCAGGGCGTAAACCCACAGAGTGAAGTCAACACACTGAAAGAGCTTCGGGATGGCGGCACGCCCGTGCCGCTGGTACTAGGGTTCAAAGTCATCGGAGACGGTTTGTGGACCGTGCGAGGGCTATCCTATAGCGTTGATTTCTGGGATAAGTGGGGACACCCACAGGCCATCACGGCGAACGTCTCCCTGAAGGAATATTCAGACGGAAAAACTACGCTGAAAGAAGCGTTCAAGGGGTTGGTTGGTTTATGAATTACTCCATCGGAATCGAGAATATTGTAGATTTCTCACCGCAGGATGAAATCACAGAAATTCTGCAGAACGTGCGGACCATCATGGCGACCACAAAGGGGAGCGTACCACTTGACCGAGACTTCGGCGTGAGTGCAGATTACGTAGACAAACCTATGGCGAAAGCAAAGGCCATGCTGGCGGCAGAAATCATTCAGGCGGTGCGGAAGTACGAGCCGAGAGTTACTATCACCGGGATTTCCTTCACGGAGTCCATGGATGGGAAACTAGAGCCAAGAATCGAGGTGAGACTCAATGGAATTAAAGAATCTTCCTGATATTTCCTTCGCTGAGACAGGCGCGGAGATCGTGAAAAAAGAAATCATCGCCCGGTATGAAACAATCGCCGGGCGTACACTGGCCGATGGAGACCCCGTTCGGCTTTTTCTTTTATCCATCGCAGAACTCCTCATCCTGCAGAGAAACCTCATCGATTACACGGGGAAGATGAACCTGCTCGCCTATTCCAAAGGCGATTATTTGGATCACCTGGGCGCGCTCCTTGACGTCGAGCGCATCCCCGCGAAGAGGGCGAAAACCACGCTGACCTTCATCCTGTCGACCGCAGAAACCGGCGCCATCATACCGGAAGGGACACGCGTCACCACGCAGGACGAACGGGCGTATTTTGCAACGGCGGAAGCCCTCTCCATTCCGGCGGGGCAGTTGACCGCGCAGGTGGCCGCCGTCTGCACGGAGCCGGGGGATGCCGGAAATCATCTGGCCATTGCCTCATTGACGAAGCTGGTCGATCCGCTGCCTTATGTGGACAGCGTGCAGAATGCGACCGTCACTGCGGGTGGCGCAGACAAGGAAAGCGACGAATCCTACAGAGAACGCATTCACGAAGCCCCGGAGTCCTTTTCGGATGCAGGCTCCTATGGGGCATACACCTTTTTTGCCAAGTCTGCGAATCCGGACATTGCGGATGTTTTCATCACATCCCCCTCTCCGGGCGAGGTGAAAATCGTGCCGCTGATGACGGGTGGGGAAATCCCGGAAGAGGAAGTACTGAAGGATGTGCTTGAAGCGTGCAATGATAAAACGGTGCGGCCTCTGACAGATCAGGTGAGCGTACAAGCTCCGACTGTGAAAAATTATGATATTCAGGTTACTTATTACATCGGAGAAGATAGTGAAAGTTTTTCTGCAACCATCCAGCAGGCCGTCACGGAAGCGGTCAATCAATACGTTGAATGGCAGAAGGAGAAGCTGGGCAGAGACATCAATCCGTCACAGCTGATGAAGAATATCATCGAAGCGGGAGCCAAACGGGCGGAAATCACAGAGCCTGTATTTACGAAAGTAGAAAACACAGAGGTGGCTGTAGCGGATCAGATATCAGTGGCCATGGGAGGGATTGAAAGTGAGTAACCTGTCTGAACAGAAGCTGATTACCATTGTCCCGTCTTCCATTTCCGGAGATAAGACGATCCGGAACATTTCCGCGGCTACTGATCCGGGGCTCCGGAAAATCTCCAGAGATACACTTCTTCTTTTACTTCTTCCTAGGCTGGATGAACTTCCGGAAAAAATCGTCGATGCCCTGGCATGGCAGTACCATGTTGATTTCTATGATGACGCAGCAACGTTGGAGAAAAAACGGGCTCTGGTGAAGCAGAGTATAAAATGGCACCGCCGAAAGGGAACCCCATCTGTGGTAGAAGAAGTCTGTACGGCGATATTCAAATCCGCAAAGATTGAAGAAAACTGGGAGTATGGTGGGGAACCCTATCACTTCAAGGTTGTGATGATTACCGAAGCGGTCCCCGACATTTCCGTGATCAACAGCCTGTACCGCGTCATCGAGCACACGAAAAATGTTCGCTCCTGGCTGGACGGGGTGTCTTTTCACAGAGACTTGCCGAAAACGATTTACTACGCACTTCCTGTTGCCTCTGCAAAAGTTATCAGTATTTATCCTGCGGCTTTCAGGATGTCGGATATATCCGGTACTGTACGTGAAGCTGCAGGAGTGAGAGTTCAGAGAAAGGTGGAAATTCAATAATGCCAAACTGGAACGGGCTTGTATTGACTAAGAAAGGGCAACTTCTGCAGGCGAAAGTAGGAACCGGCGTTGTGCTTGCACTGACTAAAATGAAGCTGGGATCCGGGGTTTTGCCTAAGGGGACTTCGCTTGAAGACCTGACAGACCTTGTGACGCCGGAACAGAATGTAGGAATTGCAGCTAAGGAAGTTCTGACGGATCAGAAGATGTGTAAAATCAGTGCGACAATCACCAATGTCGGACTTTCCGCGGGATACTATGTGCGGGAGCTTGGCGTTTTTGCCAATGATCCGGACGATGGGGAAATCCTGTATGCTGTTACCTCTGATTCCGCGCCGGACTACCTTCCGCCGAGAGGAGGCTCTACAGCGGTATCTCAGGAATTTGCCGTATATATTTCGGCATCTAATGCGTCTGATGTTAAGGTTTCTATCGATCCGGGGGCCCTGGCAACGATGGGCTATGTCGAATTAGCTCTCCGTGAATACCTGAAAATCGTGGATAAGGAAACAGATATATCAAAAACTTCCGGGGCTCTTGTTGAACTTTATTAATGGGGGGAGGGAAGTGCTTCAGATTGACAGTAAGAACAGAATAACACTGACGAGAGGAGATACCGCAGTCCTGAAATTGTATTTAAAAGATGCAAGGGACAAATCCGTGCATATTGGTGAAAATTGTTCCTGCATTTTAACCGTTAAAGAGAACACAGACACAGATTCAGCCCTGATCCAGATTACGGCAAAGGATGGTAGCTTTACATTCCTTCCAGAGCATACAAAACACATGAAGTACGGCAATTATGTGTACGATGTCCAAGTCACTATGGATGAGGGCAATGTCTATACGGTTATCCCTCCCAGTCGATTCACGATAGGAGAGGAAGTAACATGGTAGCCCTTCATCAGGACCGGATCATTATAGGATCTCTGGCAAATGGAAGCCAATTCATAGAAGGGACCTTGGAAAAAGAGAAGGTATTGAGCGGAATGCTGGGAGTAGGCCTCCGGCAGGTTGAAAGTGACGCGGTAGTCCGGGTAAACAATCGGTTGGATTTACCGACTGTTGGGAATTCGCAGAATATTTATTTTGTAATCGGTGAGAATGCAGTTTATCGCTGGGATGAAGAAAAACTATTGTATTTTTGTGTTGGCAGAGATTATGAGGAAATCAGTTTGATTAATGGAGGTACAGCCAATGAATAAGGAACTGAAGGTAAAAATTACTCTGAGAGCGGACAGCTCCTCCGCATGGGCGAGTGTAAATCCCGTGCTCTTGAAAGGGGAAGCCGGCTATGAAGTTGATACGGGGAAATTAAAATTCGGTGATGGTACTACAAAATGGTCCGATTTAACGTATTTTGTCGGAAATGTAGATTTATCCGGATACATGACACTGGCAGAATATAAAGGCTCCGGGGTCGGTGTTGTAAAGGCTGCAGATAAGCTGCAGACAGCCAGAAAAATCAATGGTGTTGGCTTTGATGGTACCGCGGATATTACTATCAAAGACAATACCAAAATCCCGACCTCTGAAAAGGGAGCAAAAAACGGGGTAGCAACCTTGGATAACAATGGATTAGTCCCGTCGACACAGCTCCCGAGTTATGTTGATGATGTTATAGAAGGCTATTACAGCGAGGGCAAATTTTATAAAGAACAGAGCCATACGACTCTTATTAAAGGGGAATCCGGAAAAATCTACGTTGACCTGGATCCCTCCGCAAAATTTGAGCAGTATAGATGGTCCGGCTCTTCGTTTGTCTGCATAACCAAGCCTTTGGATATAGCAAGCACAGAGGAGGCAAAGTCCGGCACCGATGATACCAAGGTCATGACACCTCTGAAAGTTAGCCAGGCTATCGAGAATAAAGGATATATTACCGAAGAGAATGCGGATAATAAATATGAAGCGAAGATTACAAATAAGAAATCCGCTTTTAATGTAGACTTTGGCACAACCGCCGGCACTGCTGCGGAAGGTAATGATGCAAGACTTTCCGATGCGCGTATTCCTAAAGGAACCGCGGGGGGTGATTTGACCGGAAATTATCCAAATCCTACCATCAAAAATTCCGCAATCACGAATGAAAAAATTGCTGACGGAGCTCTGTCTACGTCCAAACTGTTTACTCCCTCCGGAGATACATTGATTCTTAATGGCGGTAATTCTCAGGGGTGATAGAAGGGAGGATGTCTCATGCCGATCACATACCTAAATGTAAGAATGAAGCAACGGATCGGACTGGCATCCGAATGGAAAGCAGACAATCCCTTACTTCTAAAAGGAGAACTGGGCATTGAAAGCGATACCGGATATGTAAAGTCCGGCGACGGAAGTACCCGATATAATGACCTTCCTTATCTCACGTCCCCTCAGGCCGAAACCGGCGGGAAAGTGGTAGCAAGTATTTATCAGCCGGAAAGTGAAATGTGGATTGATGTCGATATGGAAGATATTACTATCGGTGCAGAAAGCGATGCCTTTATAGAATTTAAATAGGAGGTTCAATGATGACCAACAGAAAAGGAAAATTCAAAGTAAAGAATGGCAGCGGGAGTTATGATCAGGTAATGCTTGAAACGCAGCTTGGTCAGGTCGTAGACAGTCCGATAAAAAGTTTGGAGAGAAGTACCCGCTATGAACAGAACGACGTTGTTGCGGAACAAACATGCAAAGGGACTTTCTTGGTATGTACTACAGCGGGGACTCCAGCCGCATCGGCTCCTTCTGGGTATTCCAGTGTGGCAGAAGGCGGTTCTGTAACTGATGGGACCGCTGTATTTACTGCACATCGTTTTAATAACTTGGCCAATATAGCGGCTATTATTGCGCATAATGCTCTTGAAACTGCTCACCCATCCCTTGATTTTATTAAATCTCTGTCTGCTGCATCCGACGGTATTCACTACCGCACAAGAAATGGAAAATCGGATCAGGTTCTTGATCTTATCAACCAGCTTCAGGCAACACTTTCTCAGGAAACAGTACCGAGTGGCAATACCGGATCTTTGGCTGCTCTGCTTTCCGGCATCGTTCACCAGATTGCAGCATTGTCCGGTAAATCTAACTGGTGGGAAACACCGAAAGACAGTTTTGAAACACTGTCTGCCGGCGTAGTTGCCGGGGACGTGTCAAACGCTAATGCATGGTGGGTGAAGCTGGGAGGGACGATCCCGATAATTATACAGGGTGGAACTACCCAGCCATCGCCAATCACATTCCCGGTAAGCTTTGCGTCAAAATGTCTTACCGTTGTTCCACAGTTACAAGCTCACGGCGATAACGGTAACATGAGCAAAAACAGGGTATGTGTTACCAATTTAACAGCTCGCGGTTTTGGTTTAGAGTATCCGCAGTCTGCCTATAATTACATAGCAATTGGTATATAAACAGGGTGGATTTAGCTCTGGGTATATAACTTACCCGATAGCTTTTTCTTCCTTTTCATCGGTAGTCATTCAGGGGAAGCAGTCCGGCGGCTCGTGTGAGTTTCGCGTATGGAATACGTCTAAAACCGGCTTTCAGACCGCGGGGGATCGCGAAACTCAAGGACTATTCTGGATAGCTATCGGCTACTAAACGATACCGAACACTAGCCAATTGTACGGAAAACCTTTGGGGTTTGATACGACGGTATTGCTAATATTCACCTTCGAATCTTGCGTGTACCAGTTATAGCCCCAAACGTCGCTATTAAGCGAAAATGCAACGGTTAATACCTTAGACAAAGATAGTGGATAGACAAACGAACTACCACCAATTCCACCCTGTCTAATAGCCTATCGCGATAACTCGTACATCAGCCCCAGCTCCAGACGATCCCCATCCAGTAGTATTCCCACCGATTGCTGGTCCCCAGTCCATCTTACCGCCATTGCCTGAATAATCGCCTGATATACCCAGCAGAGCATGAGGGAATGCTATTGCCCATGATCCAGATTTACCAGTTTCATATCCCCCCTGTCTAGTAACCGATCCCGATGTGATAAAATCTTCGCCCTTCGTCACCGCACCGGATAGAACTATTCGAAATAAATAACGCAAGGTCAGCGTTCCACAGATCATCATTTGAGACGGTGCTATCAAACTGAGCAAACCCTGATAATACATGGTTAAACGATATGGGGAATGGTACAGTTCCAGAGCCAATTACACCCTGTCTATATCCCAATACTTGTCCACAGAATCGATGTATTCGAATTACCCACCGAGCTTCCCCATTCGAATCCGGAGACGTTATTGGATCCGGCATAGATGATTATGTTCGCGGATAGGACTTCCCCGAAAGTTATAGCAAAAGGAAGTCCAAAAGACGAAAATGATATAGGATAAACCACACCCCCTGTAACGCTGGAGTTTCCACCCTGTAGAAAATGATTTTCGTAGAATGGCAGAAAAGCCGATAATTACGGATATCCTAGAATTGTCTATTCGCCCAAAATCCTAGAAATCGTCAGAATCCTGGCAGCAAAAAAGTATCACGATGCATACAGTGCTCGTGGTACTTTTCAAATGGGGCAATTATTCTGTTAGCAGCAAGTTGGTATCAAATTTTTTCGATAGCTTTACGTAGTTGCCTTAGGGTTTTGTGAGTATACACCCCGTTGGTTACATCATGCCTGGCGTGACCAAGGATCATTTTCCGAGAGTTATCGTTGATATCTACGGCATCCAGCAGAGTGGCACATGTATGACGAGTATCATGTGGTTTGTATTTCTCCCCGTGAATTAGCTTCATGACACGGCTAAAAAGGCGAGAGAGACGACTATAGCTGTAGGGATTACCACTTTCATCACATAACAGAAAATCGCCTTGTAAAGAGTATCTAGCTTCTACGAGAGGCCATATCTTACTGGCGATAGGGATGATTCGTTTTCCGGCTTCAGTCTTTGATTTTGTGATGCGGATATACTTCTGCCTACGGTTGATGTCAGCTTTTTTGAGATTACGTAGTTCGCAAGTACGCATGCCGGTGTAGATGAGTATCAGTACAATATCGATATCTGCTTTATCAGCTAGCTTCCAAAGTCGATTGATGGCTTGCTTGCTCATGGCTTGATGTGGATTAACGGGCTTGTTTTTACCGATTCGGATAAGTCCAGTAAAATCATGAGACGTGTATTCCATTTTGCGAGCGTATGCAAATAGCAGTGATAGCAGGTTGCGGACCTTTTTCTTGCTGGCATATGACAGACTACCCATTCCATCGATGACGGTTTGCAGATGACTGTATTTGATTTCTGCTACCGGCATGTCATACAGATAGACGCAATGCTTGTATGAGCTTTCATAGCCGTGAATCGTGCTATCAGATACGCTGCTATATTCGATATGTTTTGGGAGCCAGCGTGCATATAATTCTGCAAATGTTATTTTGTTGTCTGAAAGGCGGTGGAGCCCATGAGACTGATTATAGTCAACCTGAAAGGCAAGAGCTTCCAACTTAGTAGCAAAGTAACCAATGACTTTCTGCTTGCCTTGCTGGGACACAACAAAGCAATACGGCCGCCGCCGTGAACCACTTAATAATTTAATACAACCATATCCATTTGGATTTTTCATTTTTTAGACCTCCAATCATATTGATGGAGGTTATTTTAATGTAAGGAGATAATGCGATGGTAGTATCTATTGCCAATCCTACTTTGACATATTTGTCCATCTACGAAACAACAGGTGAAAGAGTAACCTCTTATGTGACCGGTGTACATGGTGACACGGTGGAAGAACTGCAGACCAAAGCCAAAGTGGAATATCCAGACAAGGTCCATGTTGTGCAAGACGCTTTGACCTACAACAAAGCCCTGCAAGGTGATTTGCTGTATAAAGATGGAGCATATCAGGCTAAACCGGAACCGACGGAAGAAGAAAAGCGAGAAGCCGAACTGGCAGCCCTTGATGCGGAATATGCCAACAAAATCAGCGAGGTCGAATCAGAGATGGCAAAGGCGAAAGCTATCGAGGATGAAGATTATTATTCGGACCTCAAAGCTGAAAGAGAAGAACTGGTTGCGGAATACACAGAAAAGAGAGGAGCGATTTAAATGGAAAGATGTTTCCTTTGCCATCGCAAGATGGATAACAAGACTGGACTTTGCACAAATGCGAAATGTATCAGATCGAAGCCGCTGACACCCAAAGATGAAACGGAAGAAAAGAAAGATGCGGAGGATAAAACATGACTGAAATCTTCATTCAAATTTACAATTCCGCCGATCGTGCGATTTGCAGCATCCCGGACGGCTGGCCCTACAAAATTCTTGTGGGGATCTTACTCATCGCCATGTCGAAGCACATCATGCTTTTTACCGCATTCGCCGTGTTGGTGGCTCTTGACTTGTTCGCCAAATTTATTGCCCTGTCCTATCACTGGCTGATTGAGAACAACGTGGAAAAGCCCTCGCTGGTTGATTCCATCAGAGGCATTCCAGCGGCACATCGGGCTCGTATCATCAATAGCCATGAAATGAAAACGCAGTTTGCAGGGAAAATCTTTGCTTATATGTTTTTGGTGATTGCTGGCGGTCTAGCCGATATCCTTGTGGGTCATGTCAATTTTGCACAGATCGTGATTGCCTACCTGGCATCCACCGAGCTTCTCAGCATCGTGGAGAACCTGGACGATGCTGGCGTGTCCATGGTCCATAATTTAGCTGCAGTAATTAAAAAGAGGAGTCCAACATGAAATTAAAAGAATGGGTTGTCATTTACGTGGCAGCCTTTTTGTTTACCGTAGGGGATTGGATAAAGGGACGTTGGAAAAAGGAGGATAATGAATGCTGGTAACTGATTTAAGTGACTGGAATGATCACATTAACTGGTCTCATCTCATTGCCGCAGGAGTCGGTGGTGCGATTGTGAAGATTTCCGAAGGTAGAACACTCAGTAGCTTGCACGGTAAGCATATCGCAGGCGCAGAGGCTAGAGGATTGCCATGGGGAGTTTACTGCTACACCCACGCACAGACCACGGAACGGGCGGAAGAGGAGGCAGCGGTCGTCATTGACGCACTGGAAACTTTAGGATACGGAGCACCGCCCTTGGGGATCTGGATTGACGTGGAAGCGCCCGAAGTCATCGGCCAGGATCCTGATGACGTGACCGCAGTATGCAGTGCCTTCATTTCCACATGCAACGCCGCCGGCTACAGCGCCGGAATCTATGCGAGCCTGTCCACCTTGACAGACCGTATCAATGTTAATGATCTGGCCGACTATGTGCCGTACTGGTGCGCTCAGTATGGGACGAGCGAGTGCGGCTTCCACGACAGCTACCCGGGCAACATTCTCGCGGGCTGGCAGTGGACCGATTGCTATAGCATCGGCGGGCAGAATTACGACATGAGTGAATGGTACTGATGAGGTGATTGTATTGTGCAAATCAATAAAAAGATTGTGTATCTGCTGGCTGGGGTGCTTGCTCTGGCTAGCTGCTGGTACTTCCTCGCAGGCCGAGGAGATGTATCAGATATCGGAAAGCGAGCTGACGACACTCGAGCAGGACTTGAATCAGCTGACGAAGAGCAACGCGACCAAGCAGGATCTCTTGACAGAGCAGCAGAAGCAGTTAGAAACAGCGCAGACAGAGCTGGCAGAATCGAAGAAAACGAACGCCGAGACGCGGAAATTATTAGAGAGTGCAAATCAATCCTTGAAAGAATTAGAGGACGAGGCGAAGAAGGACATTGAGACGAAAACTCGACAGCGTAACCTCTGGATTGCAATCTCGGGCGGTCTGTTGTATGCATGGATTAAGAAATAGGAGCGCATATGCCAAAATCTAATACTTATGAGGAATTTGTCGACAAGTTCAAACCAAAGAAGACCACAGATGACTGTTATACACCGGGCGCAATTTATGAGGTTGTGAAGGACTGGGCAATCAAAGAAATGGATTGGGGGGGCGGACGATAGTCCGTCCATTTTGGCCGGGCGGCGACTTTGAAAAATTCGACTATCCAGCAGATTGTGTAGTTATCGATAATCCGCCATTTTCCATCATAGCGAAAGTCGTGAAGTTCTACGCGGAACATAACATCGACTATTTCTTGTTTGCGCCGCACCTCACGTGTCTCGGCATCCGAGCGGCGCATAGCCATATTTGCGTCGGGGTGTCGATTACATACGACAACGGCGCTAAAGTAAGCACTAGTTTTGTAGCGTCTAAAGGCCCGCTGATCCGAAGTGCACCAGACCTGTACCGCATACTTGATGAAGCGAATGCCGCGAACATCAAGGCCAAGAAAGCGCCACCAAAGCCGGTGTACACGTATCCAGATAACGTGATGACATCGAGCGCCGTGGCGTTGTTTTCGAAATATGGAATCGAATACCGCGAAGACATTGGCGTACTTATTCGCGCCATGGACGCCCAGCGCGAAGTAGGGAAAAGTGTTTTTGGCGCCGGTTACATTGTGCCAGAGGAGGCAGCGCGCAAGGCACGGGAGGCAGTACGCAAGGCACGGGAGGCACGGGAGGCAGTACGCAAGGCACAGAAAGAAAAGCCACAGCGCTGGGTGCTTTCGATGCGCGAGCTTGCTGCGCTAAAAGCGGCAGAGGAAGCTGCAAAGCAATAAAAAAAGATGTCTTGATTTAGCACATTGTTAAATCAAGACATCTTTTTTATTTTGCAAAAATGTCGAAAAGTGCGATAAAATCGAAGAAACTCAAGAACATTGCATCGACAAAAAGCAAGATGAATGATATAATATATACAATTAAAGGAGGTGAAATGATGGATGATATTAAAGAAGCGATTCAGCTGATAGCTTTAATCATTGGGTCGGTAGTCGCAATACTGACTGGCATCGAAAAAGTATTATCGATACTGATTAAAATTAAACAGCTGAACCGCAAATAGAACTAAAGGGAAGCCGGGGAGAAATCCCCGAGCCCCTTCCCTAATATCATACCATATAAAGAAAATGAAAACAAAAATATTATTAGCTGTATTTTGGGCATGCGCTGCCATCGCATGGTGGGCTAGTAACTACACCACAACTTGCATGGTTTTAGTAATTATTGCGACGATCCTGAACGTTGCTGAGTGGTTAAAGTGATTTTTGAAGTAATGAAATTTCATGGAGGAAGAATGGAAAAGAATGGCTGGGGCGGGAAACGCCCCAATCAAACAGGAAGGCCCAAGAAAGCCGAAGGCGTGAGAAAACAACATCAGCTGCGCGCATATGACGAAGAATGGGCGGTGATTCAGGCATTCGCCCGGCTAGTCAAACACGGGAAAATGAAAGAGTGCAGCGATTTCGTGAAAAGGATTGAGACTTAGAAAAAGGAAGCAAAAGAGCTCTTCAAACGTCACCATCACCGCAAATGATTCAGACGATTAAAGAGCTGAGGTGCAAGAGGGCGAATGCCCTCTTGGCAACCTCATTATATCACATCCGGCCGCACATGACTGGTAACGAAGGTAGGCATGGAGCGCCTGTATGGGAAAGAAAAAGAATAGCTGGGCGCAAAGTCGGGCGCAGTTGGCGGCCCGAAAGACCCCTAAATGAGAATGGAACGGCATAGGAACGGCAGAAAATGCGACGGTATCTGATTCGCCGAATTTCATATAATTTATCATTCTCATTTGAAGGTCTCCGGAACCAGGTGTCGAGAGTTCGAATCCCTCTAGACGCACCAGAATTTCTCCGATTATATCGGACAAAATATAATTCGTCCAGTTACCCCCCCATGAAGGTGGGGTAATACATGGGGGAAATCGACCTTTGAGGAGGTCAGAAAGCCGAGGCGGTATGCCCCGGCTTTTTATCATGCCTTTTTCTTTATTTTAGCAGCACATCCCTGATCACAGTCCGATGGCTCGTCCTCGTATATTTCCTTGGCTATGGTGGTTTCAAACCGTCTCTTTCTACTGTATTCTCCATGGTAAACATGCTATAATAATAAGACGTTTCATTTGAATACATCGGACAGAGACAGGGGCTGCGCTTCAGAATGTGCCGCGGATTTTCGCTGTATCTCACAGGTCTTTGACTGTGGGAGCTCTGTACCGGCCTTTATATATCGTGAGGGTTTACCATGAAAATGTTTCGAGGACTATCGAACTGGATCGGTATGGACATGGGCTCGTCCCAAGTCCGTATCTACCGGGAGAATAAAGTGATCCTTGCTGAAGCGAGTACGGTCGCGGTGGATAACATCGACGGCCATGTACTGGGCTTTGGCACGGAGGCGCTCATTCATTACCACAAGGCGCCGGAGAATATTTCTCTGGAGTGGCCGGTACAGAATGGCGTCATCGCTGATTATGATATGACGAAGGCGATGCTTCGTTTTTTTATCCGCAAATCGCTTCATCATGCGGTGTCGCGTCCGACGGTGATGATCTCCATTCCGGGCGAGACGAGCTCGGTCACGCGGCATGCGCTGGTGGATGCTTTGATCCACGCCGGCGCGCAGCATGTGTACCTTCTTCCTTCGCCGGCGGCTGCGGCTATCGGGGCGGGGAAGGATATGCTGGCACCGTCTGTGATCTTTTCTCTTGTCATTGGGCGTGATGTCGCTGATGCGGGGCTTTACAGCTGCGGAGGGATCGTCACGCAGGAGGGGATCCCTTTCGGCGGGCATCATATCGATAAGGGGATCTGCCAGTATCTGCAGGAAAAGTATCAGATCATGATCGGGCTGGATCAGGCGGAGAAGCTGAAGAGTGAAGTGATCTCTCTCAAAGCGGCGGATGGGCAGGCGACATTCACTATCCGCGGGCGCAGGATCCGTGATGGCGTGGAAGTGGTGGTGGAGCTTTCCACAGAGGAATTAAGACCGGTGATGCAGCGTATCCTGCAGCCTGTTCTGAAGCTCATCCGCCGTGTCCTTCGTGAGGCGAAGCCGGAAATGGCGGGCGATCTTCTGAAGAATGGTCTGCTTCTTTCCGGCGGCAGTGCGCTTTTAGACGGGCTGAAGGACTGGCTCGCTGGAGAGCTTCATATGCCGGTCTTCGTACCGGCTCTGCCGGGGGAGGTATTGGCTTAGG
>ENA-OPLK01000146-OPLK01000146.1-human-gut-metagenome-genome-assembly--contig:-NODE-146-length-14190-cov-3.114326_pt1 | contig 14190 bp, 10 predicted proteins | sample MGYA00241792_ERZ501711 | MGnify/ENA primary metagenome ERZ501711 (study PRJEB25962, sample SAMEA2042204) | human gut metagenome | biome: human gut; feature: human-associated habitat; material: faeces... | reverse complement strand
TATGGGCGGTATTGCCATGATTGCAAAACAAGCTGGTTTTACCGTTACAGGATCAGATAAGAACGTTTATCCACCAATGTCAGATGAGTTATCAAACGCTGGTATTAAGTTACATACAGGCTTTGATGCTGAGCAGTTAGATGAAAAGCCTAATTTAATTGTAGTAGGTAACGTAATGCGTCGAGGCATGGATGTTGTAGAGCGCATGCTAAATGACAGATGCCGTTATGTTTCAGGACCGCAGTGGTTAGAAGAGCATTACCTTTTAAATAAGACTGTTCTGGCTGTAGCTGGTACTCACGGTAAGACTACCACCTCATCAATGCTGACCTGGATCTTAGAAGATAATGGTAAAAATCCAGGCTTTTTAATTGGTGGTATTCCTGAGAACTTTGGAATTTCAGCACGCAGTACTGACAGTGAGTACTTTGTAATTGAAGCTGATGAGTATGACTGTGCTTTCTTTGATAAGCGCTCAAAGTTTGTTCATTATCATCCTACAGTTCTAATTATGAACAACTTAGAGTATGACCATGCTGATATCTTTGATTCAGTAAAAGATATTCAAAAACAGTTCCATCATTTAGTAAGAACCGTACCTGGTAAAGGTCTTGTTGTTATGCCAAATAACGACAAGAATCTTGATGGGGTAATAGAAATGGGCTGTTGGACTCCTGTGGTACGAATCGGTGATGAGAACGACCTAAATGCAGTCTTAAAATCAAAAGATGGTTCATCTTTTGATATTTATGAAGGTAAGGAATTTATCTGTACTGTAAATTACAACTGCACTGGTACCTACAACGTACACAACGCTCTAATGGCAATTAGAGCTGCCATGTATACAGGTATCTCTATTAAAGATGCTGCTAAATCCTTAGAGACATTTAAACTTCCAAAGAGACGAATGGAGTTAAAAGGTATTGTCGATGATGTCAGTGTTTATGACGATTTTGCCCACCACCCAACAGCAATTAAGTTAACCACAGAGGGCTTAAGAGCAAAGATAGGTCAGGATAAACGTTTAGTAGCTGTATTTGAGCCTCGCTCAAATTCCATGAAGATGGGCGCTAACCATGAATTTCTAGCTCAGTCTTTTGAAAGTGCTGATGAAATTTTTGTCTATGCTAACACTTCTGTTAAATGGGATGTGAAGTCGCTTGAAAAACAGTGCAAAAAGCCTCTACATGTTATTGACGATTTTGATAAATTACTCACCGAAATAGTAAACGCAAGCCCTAAAGGAACAACAATCCTTGTAATGAGCAATGGTGGCTTTAACGGCATTCATCAAAAGCTGTTAGACAAACTGCATGACAGAAAACATGATAAAAAATAGTCTGCAAGCAGTAAGGCTACGAATAAAAATAATCAATATTTTTGAGAGAGAATATGGCTGATAACTGGAATCTTCGTGGTAAAACTCAGATGCTAGATGATCTTAATACTCCATCACTTCAGTGCAGAGTTTATGATCGTATTGCAGTTCAAGATAGTAAGGGTAAAACTCATTTTTACTGTCTGGAGCTTTCAGCGGGTAATACCTTTGATTTTGGTTTCTGCAGAAAAGAGAATGTCCCATCATTACTGCGTGATGTAATGACCATGGGCAGTATCAGAGTTTTAAGTGGTATCTGCGATGATCTGATGGTGCCTACTGTTCCTACAGTGCTGTGGATAAAACAGGCTCGTAAGTATGATCCTAAACATGTCATCATGTGGCTTGAAAACTCCATTGAACTTACAGAAGAATATAAAGATACCATTTTACGTTTACGTAAAATGGGTATGCGCTTTGCCGTTAGAGTTGATGCCATGGGTGAGATTGCATCAAATGACGAAATCCTCGCATGTATCGATTATCTAATGGTGGATTTTGAAAGAAGCGCAGAGTTTATGACTGTAATTCAGTCATTACGCAACAAGAATCCTCTTTTAAAAACAATTGCTTTTAAACACCATATTTCTATTTTCTCCTTTAATAAAGAAGAAACCAGAAACTTTGACTACGTTCTAGGAACAGTTAATAACTTCTTATTAACCTATGAAAACGAGCGTCCTAAGTGGCAGCATGAAATGTTGCGTACTTTCGCTCAGCTCTACTCTTCAATTTATGATGTAAAAGAGATTGGCGTGATTGTAGCTAACTATCCTTTAATGGCTTTAGCCATGAAAGGTATGGTAGCTTCAAAACATTTAACCAATTTAACTATTCGCAAAAACAGCTCGACCTTAGGTGAAAGTCAGACTCTAACTCAGTTTGATTTAAGAAATTTCCTTGCTATCTCTGTAGGTTACAATCTCTTTACACTTACAGAAAAGCAGACCTATGAGCAAAAGAAGATCCCATTCTCATCAGAGTTTATAAACTATGAGCCATTTATACAGGCATTGAACTTTGCCAAAATTGTAGATTTGATGGCTCAGGATATCTGTGATGATATTACCGCTCCTCAGGCCTTTATCGCAGGCTTCTTACGCTTTGCGCATGTCTTTTTACATGATACAGAGGAAGCTACCTTTGCAGAGTTCCCTTTAGATGCAGTAGCTTCTTGCTATACCAATGGCGGTGGTCAGTTAGGCAGTATTATCAGAATTTTAATGCTACTGTTTGAACACAGAATTAACGATGCTATGGATGTAGCTAATAACGCAGGCTTAGTTTTAGTAAAAGATCGTTTATATGGTTACATCTCTCATGCTATGGCATGGACTGATGCTGTGTGCTGTGCTTTAAATATCATTAAAGGTCAGCAAGAAGAGTAACAACACTCTTTCAAAGATCTTCTTTTTGAAGATCCTTTTTAACTTTGCTTTTTAAAATCTGTCTTATAAAAATAAAAGCTCAAGACGAAAGTCGATGAGCTTTTATTTTTGTGAGAGAGTCTGTACTGATTAAATCAGTACAGAGTAAGCAAGGCTTGAGAGAACTACTTAGTGAGTAGTCTTTTTAATGATGAGATTACCTATAAACTGGAAGATACTTATCATAATTTAAATTACAATTACGGTAAGCCAAATCATATCTCTGTATCCCATCTGATAACCGTAGCGTACTGCAAAGTCACCAATACCACCAGCACCGATGGCACCTGCAATAGCAGTAATACCGATAAAGCTTATAAAGGTGATCATGGTTACTCTGGTAATTCCAGGGATACTTTCTTTTAAATATACTGAAAAGATGATCTCTAGTTTTGAAAAGCCCATAGCGTCAGCTGCTTCAATAAGACCTTTATCCGCATCAGAGAGTACTGATTCAATTTGTCTAGCAAAGAATGGTACTGTACCGAATACTAAAGCTACAAATGATCCCTGAATACCAGAACCTGTGCCTACAATGAATCTTGAGAGGGGAATTAGAAGCACCATCAGGATAATAAAAGGAATTGAACGTAAGATATCAATGACTTTATTTGCTATAGTAAAGACAATCTTATTATCTAAAATACCGTTCTTTTTAGTGGTAACTAAAATAATGCCTAAAATTACACCTAAGAACCAGTCAATCGTACCTGAAACTCCAATCATGACAAAAGTGTCATGCAGGCAGTGCAAGAACTCACCTGAGAGTAGTTTAAAATTAGGCATTAAAGTCATAACTAAATTCTCAATCGTTTTAATACCTCAAGTTGCACACCTGAGTTTTTAATATACTCTACAGCTTCTTCAATTTTGTCCTTATCACCTGTAAGGTTTACTGCTAATTTTCCTAAAGGCTTACCTTTGATGTAATCAATATTGCCGTAGAGAATGTTAGATTCAACAGTAAATTTCTTGTAGATCTCACTCATTAAAGCCTTACCTGCAGCATCACCAGTATAGGTTAAAAGGTAAATATGAGTGCCATCTGCAACATCTGCTAAAGAGCCTTTCTCATCTAGAATGTCAAAGAATGAGCCAAAGTTATTGGATGTGTCCATAAAGGACTTGGTAAGCTTAGTCTTTGGATTTGAGAACAGATCATAAACATAGCCTTGTTCGATAACTTCTCCTTGCTCCATGACAGCTGCTCTATCACAGATATCTTTTACAACAGACATCTGATGAGTAATGATGACAATGGTAAGTTTAAGCTCCTGATTGAGCTTCTTTAATAAAGCTAAGATCTGTGAAGTAGTTTTAGGATCCAATGCTGAGGTTGCCTCATCACAGAGTAAAACTTTAGGATCTCCTGCTAAGGCTCTTGTAAATGGTACTTTAGAAGGTAAAAAGGTAGCTGTAGTCTTAAACCTTGATGAGGAGACTGGCTCTACCCATTCATCAGAGTTTATAGACAGCATTGCTAAAAAGTCTGACTATGCTCTTATCTTCGAAGACAGTGAGGAGATTGATAACTTTACGGAAGCTCGTAAGGGTATTTCTCATATTGATATCTTTTTAAAGGGCAGGGGAGCTCATGCTGGCTTCTGTCCTGAGAAAGGTCGTTCTGCTATTAACGCTATGGCAAACTGTATTCAAAGAATTAATGCTCTAGCTAACGAGAATGTCACTGTAAACTTTGGTGTATTAAAAGGCGGTACTATTGCTAATGCTATTGCTGAAGACTGCTATGCCAGAATCGATGTCCGATTCTGGAATAATGATCAGTGGGAAGACTTTTTAGCTAAATTTAAGCATGAATTTGAAATACCTTTTGGTCAGGATATTCAAGCAAGCTTTAAGATTTTGCTTGTAAATCCAGCCATGGTGGTAACAGAAAAGACTGCTAAATTAAAAGAAATCGTAACTAAAGCATTAACAAAATTCAGCATCACCCCAAAATTTATAAGATCTGGGGGTGTGTCTGATGGTAATCACATCAGTAACACAGGTACTCCTGTTCTGGATACTTTTGGTGGACGCGGAGGTGAATGTCACACCACTCGTGAATGGCTTGATTTAACCTCAGTTGAACCTAGAGCAGAGCTTTTAGTTGAAATTTTAAAACAGTTGTAACTGTATAATTTAATTATCACAAAATAAGAACTCTCTTTACTAAACTAACGGGAGTTTTTTTATGTCCAAAAGTTGGTCAATATTCTTATAGCCTAAGGCTATCGTTTAACATCATTATATAGTATATGTTTTTTGTTGATATCTCATTTTCCGACGATTAGTATTTAAAACATAGAAAGTCGATAGGAATTATAAACAACGACTTCTTCAAGGTTTTTATTAGTTTTAAAGCTAGATAAAGATAAAAAATCTAGTTCTAGCACTTCAAGTTTTAGTAAATAAAAAGAGGAACAGAAAATGTCATACAAGTTTGAAACTTTACAGTTACACGTAGGCCAGGAACAGGCAGATCCAGCAACTGATTCAAGAGCAGTGCCTATTTACCAGACTACTTCATACGTATTCCACAACTCACAGCATGCAGCTGATCGTTTCGGTTTACGTGATGCTGGTAACATCTACGGTCGTTTAACCAATTCAACTCAGGATGTTTTAGAAAAGAGAATCGCAGCTCTAGAAGGTGGTGTTGCAGCTTTAGCAGTAGCATCTGGTGCAGCAGCAATTTCATACACAATTGAAGCTTTAGCTGCAAACGGTGGCCACATCGTAGCTCAGAAGACCATTTACGGTGGTAGTGCTAACTTATTAGAGCACACTCTACCTGGTTTAGGTATCACCACTACCTTCGTTGATGCTCATGACTTAAGCGCTGTTGAAGGTGCAATTCAGGAAAACACTAGAGCTATCTACATCGAGACCTTAGGAAACCCAAACAGTGATATTCCAGATATCGATGCAATCGCAGCTATCGCTCACAAGCACAACTTACCATTAGTTGTAGATAATACCTTCGGTACCCCATACTTAATTCGCCCAATTGAACATGGTGCTGATATCGTAGTTCACTCAGCAACCAAGTTTATCGGCGGTCACGGTACAACCTTAGGCGGCATCATCGTTGATTCAGGTAAATATGATTGGAAGAAGAGCGGTAAATTCCCTGGTATTGCAGCTCCAAACCCAAGCTATCACGGTATTTCATTTGCTGATGCTGTAGGTCCTGCTGCTTTTGTAACTTACATTAGAGCAATCCTGTTAAGAGATACTGGTGCTACTATCTCTCCATTCAACGCTTTCTTACTGTTACAAGGTGTTGAGACCTTATCTTTAAGATTAGACCGTCACATCTACAATACCAAGAAAGTTATTGAGTACTTATCAAAGCATCCTAAGGTTGAGAAGGTAAATCATCCATCATTAAAGGATCATCCAGATCATGCTTTATATGAGAGGTATTTCCCTAACGGTGGCGCATCAATCTTTACCTTTGAGATTAAAGGTGGCGTAAAAGAAGCCTTCAAGTTCATTGATAACTTAAAGATCTTCTCATTACTAGCAAACGTTGCTGATGTTAAGAGCTTGGTAATTCACCCAGCTACAACAACACACTCACAGTTGACTGAAGAAGAGTTATTGGCAGCAGGTATTAAGAACAACACCATCAGATTATCAATCGGTACTGAGCACGTTGATGACCTGATTGCTGATCTTGATCAGGCATTCAACGCTTAGTTTGAAAAGATAGTTTAGATAATCAAAAAATAATCCTCTCAAGCAAAAGTTTTGGAGGATTTGTTATTTTTAGGGCCTGACTAAAAAGTAAGGCCCTAAAGGTAAACTAATCTTTTAGATTAGTTCTGCTCGAACATTGCTGAGATTGACTCTTCGTTGTTAATACGACGAATTGCTTCAGCTAACATAGGAGCTAGAGTTAACTGACGGAAGCTCTTTAACTTCTTGAAGTTGTCACGAGCTGGAACTGAGTCAGATACTACTAAATGATCTAATGCAGACTCTGATACGTTCTTATAAGCATCTCCTGACAGTACAGCGTGAGTGCCATAAGCGGTAACAGTTTTAGCACCACGCTCTTTTAGAGCTGCTGCTGCCTTGCATAAGGTTCCACCAGTATCGATGATGTCATCAACGATAATACAATCTCTGTCCTTTACCTCACCGATTAGGTTCATAACCTCAGATACGTTAGGACGTGGACGACGCTTATCAATGATTGCAATGTCTGCGTTATTTAATAACTTAGCTATTGCACGTGCACGAACCACACCTCCCATATCTGGTGATACAACGCAAGGATTCTTTAAGTTTAAAGTTAACATGTCTTCAACGAAGATCTGGCTTGAGAAACAGTTATCTACAGGTACATCAAAGAAGCCCTGGATCTGCTCAGCATGAAGATCAACTGTTAATACACGGTCAACACCAACTGATGATAAGAAGTCAGCTACTACCTTAGCAGTGATAGGTACACGAGCTGAACGAAGACGTCTGTCCTGACGAGCATAACCGAAGTAAGGAATTACAGCGGTAATACGACCTGCAGATGCACGACGTAGAGCATCGATCATAACGATAAGCTCCATTAAGTTGTCATTTGTAGGTGCACAGGTAGACTGGATGACGAAGATATCGCAACCACGTACGTTCTCATTGATCTGTACGTGAACTTCTCCATCAGAAAAACGGTCAACAGTTGCATTGCCAAGTCTAGTGTATAGACGGTCAGCGATTTTTTTAGCTAAGTCCGGTGTTGCATTTCCGGCAAACAGCTTCATATCAGCCATAAGATGAGTGATCCTGATTGATTTGACATAAAAAGAAATTGAGCTTTAAGAGCATCTTAAAGCTAGGCGTATTTTAAAACTTTTAATCACATCGATAAAGGGATAATTTAGCTTTTTACGGATATGTTGCAATGAAGAAACAGTAAAACTTGCATAGTAAAGACTACGCAAGTCTTAAGTATTTATAAGCTTTCAAGCTTTGAAAGAACAGGAGATTTACTTACAGATTTGGCAATAAAACTTTTTATATTCAGCTTATCAATTTTCATTTGTGCACACTTTGCGTGATCATAACTGTCAAAAGCGACAAAACAGGATGAACCGCTACCTGACATTGAAGCTGTACCAAACTCTGATAGGGTATCTAATAACTCTTTAACCTGTGAATATTCATTTACAACTACAGGTGTAAAGCAGTTATCAAATCTTGAATGCAATAGCTCATCAAAAGTTCTTACAGGGGAATCCTTTTTTAATTTGTCTGATGCAAATAAAATCCTAGTAGGTACAGAGCAATCAGGTGTTGCAACTAAGTAGTACTTATTCTCTACATTTACTGGTTCTAGAATTTCACCAATACCTTGAGCAAAACAAGTTGTACCTTTAACAAAGATAGGTACGTCAGCACCTAAAGAAGCACCTAGTTCTATTAACTTATCCTCAGATAAGTTTAAATCCCATAACTTGTTTAAGACAGAGAGGGTAGTAGCTGCATTGCCAGAACCTCCACCTAAACCACCGCCTTGAGGCAGTACTTTATCAATAGAAATATTCACTCCTTTTTTACAATGAGTTTCCTGTTTTAAAAGCATAGCCGCTTTATAGATTAAGTTTTTCTCAACAGGAAAACCAAAGTCTGTAAGCAGTTTTACCTCATCATTTTTATCACTAGTTTCAAAGGTCATCTTGTCACCATGATCTAAGATCACAAACAGTGTCTGCAGATTGTGGTAACCGTCAGGTCTTTTACCTGTAATGTATAAAAACAGGTTTAACTTACAAGGACTAGTGACTTCTAATTTCATGGTTAATTGAGCCTTAAGACGTTATTGATGTTTACTTTTACCTGAGTAAATGGAGTTAGGATCTCAAAATTAGTAGGCAGTGGTAAACCTCTTCTTTGAGCCTGATACTGCTTGTAGGTTACAAGGTATTCTTCACCCTGTTTAGCAGTTTTTACAAAGCCTTGCTCATCATAGGTAAGCTCACCTTTAGGAGCACCTACCATGATAGCAGGTAGATCCTCAACAGGAATATCAAGTCCAAACTGAGTCTTTAACAGATCTCTTGCACTGTCACCTTTGTTAACTTTACCTTGAGCTTTTAAGAAGGTAGTGCCGTTAGCATAAACCTCTAACATGGCATACTGCATACCCATGGGACCAGTAAACTCTAATGAGAAGTAATTCTTTTTGTAATGATATGTACAGTTAACTGCAAATCTTGCTTTTTTATAACGAGAGATTAAAGCAATCTTACCGTTCTCTTCTAGCTCACTGATATTGTTTAATTGAGCTAATTGCTCTTGTCTTGAGAGTTTTGCAAACTCCTCATTTGAGCTAGTAGTAGAACATGCATTTAAAAGAGTTAACATTGTGGCTGTAGTTACAACTGTAAACAGCTTCATTAAATTATGTTTTTTCACGGTTAACTCCTTTATTCTTCTACGTTATCTTTAGCGTCTTTGTTTTCTAAAGGAACATCATTTTTAAGATCCTTTTCCTGAGCATCTTTAATGATGTTATAGATCCTGATTAACTCCTGATGAGATTTAAATCCTTTTAGATTTAAATCTGAAGCTGTAAGCCCATTAAAGCGAGCATTACCATTTACATGATCTAAGACATTCTGAAGAGTCTTTTTACCATATAAGAGCTCAAAGCCTTCTAGGTAATCCTCTTCATTTAAAGAACCTTCAGTCTTGCACTGTAAAACTTTAATCAAGCATTGATAGAAAGATAACTTATCTAGTGAAAAGTCATTTTGATTGTATCTTACAGTCCAAATTGCGTAGGTTAAAGCTGAAGGGTAAACCTTTGCTGCAAGTGCGATTAAGCATCTTAATTCACCCATTCTTAAACTTGCCCACTTTGATTTAGGATCAGGCAGAATACCTAACAGCTGGCAAACTAAGACATCGTTATCGATATCTTCACTTTCAAGTTCATCAAGATAGTCTGCATAAGTCTCAACGGTCTCTTCAGAACCTGGTAAGGAAAGAAGAGCATCCTGAAAATCAATACCACTGTTGGTATTGTTGTATACAAGATCATCAACAGGGTAGATTTCAGACATACCTGGAACGATAGTTCTGTACACGCATACACCTAGTTCATGGTATGAGCGTACATAAATATCAAAACCTAATTTTGCAATCATGTAGCGCAGAGCTTTGTACTGTTCTTGAGTGTTACCTGAAAAATCCCAGGCTACAAACTTATAGTCAGGGATCTTTCTGAACATCTGCATTGGCAGAATACCTGTTGAATCTACAAAGTGACTCTCTAGATTTACGATGTCAGAAGTTCTCTCTAAATCAAAATCAGGCTCATCAAAGTTGTCTAAATCACTGAAAGTGCGACCCTGCATTAACTCTGTAATGGTTCGGTCTAGCGCAACCTCAAAAATAGGATGGGCACCAAATGAGGCAAAGCAAGTACCGTTACTCTGATTGAATAAAACCACACAGACTACAGGAAACTTACCACCTAAAGAGGCATCATAAGCAATAACTTTTAAGTTATCGCCTTGTAAGGTCTTTAATGAGTTATATGACTTTTCATATTTTTGTAAGATCTCATCAGGAATTACAGGAAGAGCTAAACCTCTTTTAATGATTTCCTTTTTTACATAACGCTCTATAATTTCAGAAAGTCCCTGAACAAGTGCTTCATATTCAGTATTGCCCTCTGACATACCATTAGAACCATAAAGGTTATCTAGAAGGTTTACAGGAAAATAGACAACTTCACCGTTTCTGGCATTTGTAAATGGAATTGAGCAGACACCACGTGAAAATGCTGATGACTGCAGATCAACCAGATCTTCAAGATTTAAATCAGTACCTTCAGAGTAGAACTTGCGTAATGATGAATTTAAAACATCATTAGGGATCTGTGGATCGTTCTGATCGATTACTGTCCATTTCTCATCTTTGAAATGAACATAGGGCGCATTGGAGTTATCAAGACCTAAATAATAATCGGAAAATGACATATGAGTTGACAGTCTTTCAAAGAGCTCGCCATAGGCTGAAGCCTGAGCTGCTAGTCGAGAAGATCCTTTTCCGTTTGAATAGATTGATGGACATGACTCAATGTCTAAATGTACAGAATATACGTCATTTAAAGGATTAAGCCAGTTGCTTTCTCTGACAGAGATTTTTAAATTTTTTAGTTTTTCCTGAAAGTGAGCAATACTCTGTTCTAAAGGAGCATCCTTACCAACAATAGTAGTCATATCGAATTCCAAATTTATGCAGAAGATTAAATTTTTAATTGACTAATGATAACACAATGAAAATGAATTAAAGATATGTAGAACCATTATTCGCAATACCTTTTTGTGCACAAAATAAAGTAAGGAAAGCGATTAATGTCAGCGTTTTAGAGCCATGTTTAAAATCTAAGGTATAATCATTTTAGAAATAATATATTTTGGAAAAACGACATGAGCAACAAAATATTTCAGTCACTGCCAGCAGGATCTTCAAGCTTTACAGAGATAAGAAAAGAAGGCTGTTACTACGTTGATAAAACGCCATACTTAAAGACAGTTTTCTCAAAAGAAAGCTCAACAGATAAAACATCCTCCCTTGCCGGTTCTCCTGTTCTTCTTTTTACAAGACCAAGACGTTTTGGCAAGACTCTGCTCATGAATATGTTCGAAGCCTTTTTAAAGATAGACAGTCACAATCCAGGAGACACCACACTACATAATCAACTCTTTCATGGAACAAAAATAACAGAGGACAAAGCATTCTGTGAAAAGTACATGGGTAAGTTTCCTGTTATCTGCATTACCCTAAAGAATGTGTTTGGTAAAAATTTTAATATTGCATATTCAAAACTTGCTGAAATTGTAGCATCTAAAGCCCTGGAATTTTCATTCTTAAAAGACAGTAAAGCTTTAGATGATGATGACAGGGATACATATTCAAAGATATCAAGTAAGAGTTATCTGAAAAATGCAGATGATGATGTGGCACAGTCTTATGCAACCTCAGCCATTAAAGATTTGTCTTTAATGCTTTACAAGCACTTCAGACAGCCTGTATATATACTAATTGACGAGTGTGATGTACCTTTAGCTAAAGCTCAGGAAAATGGTTACCACAAAGAAATGGTAACCTTAATCTCATCATTTTTAGACTTTCTAAAAGACCCACAAAAAGATCCTGATACCCTTCTGCCTGTCATAGGTAAAGTGATAATGACAGGCTGCTTAAAGGTAGCTAAAAACAGTATCTTTACAGGAGTGAACAATCTTAAGGTAAATACAGTTACCTCACAGAATCTGGCTCTTACAGGCATTATAGGCTTTACCAAGGAAGAGACCTTAAAGGCATTAAAAGATTATGAGATGGATGATTATGCTGAGCTTGTTAAAAACAGCTATGACGGATACAGGTTCTGTGACAAAGAAATGTTCTGTCCATGGGATGTTATAAATTTCATTGATGAGAACTATAAAAATAATTTAAGCGGACATAAAGAGCTTGTAAAGGCAAACAACTACTGGGCCGCCACAACTTCAGGCCATGCTGTCTATGAATATTTAGGGTATCTTACCGATACCGACACTCAGAAGATGCAGGACTTAATTGACGGTAAGACAATAAGTTTCAGTCTCAATGATTCCATGAACTATGACTGTCTGTCACAGCACAAGTCCGATGACTTCTGGTCACTTCTACTGCATACAGGATATTTAACTTTAGACTGGGATAAGACAACAGAAGAAGAGCTCAATAAAGACGGTCAAACCAATAAAAACGTCTTTGCAAGAATACCAAATCTGGAAATCAGAGAATGTTTTACTGACAACATTAAAGAAAGATTTTCCAATGTTGTAAGTAAAGACAGTCTGCCTGACAAACTCATATCTGCTCTTGCAAATGGAAATACAAAGGATATCTCTGATATCTTTTTTGACATGCTGCAAAAGTATGTCTCCGTAAGAGACAGTGCCACTAAAGCACCTTTAGAGAATTTCTACCATGGCTTTTTAAACGGAATCTTTTCAGGCTGTGAAGGTCTTATTTCTGAGTTCCGTTCAAACTATGAATCAGGTAACGGTTATGCAGATATTACCTTTAAGACAGAACGCAATTCTAAGGCTGTAATCATTGAGATTAAAGCCACTTCAAAAGATGAGGAAATGGATGAGCTTGCAGCCGAGGCTCTATCTCAGATTGAAGAGAAGAACTATGCCTTACCATTTACAATGGTATCAAAGATAACAGACATCTATGCCTATGGCATAGTGTTCTGCAGGAAGGACTGTATAGTGACTTTCAAAAAATTGAAGTAAACAACAAGAACGAGTTTAAAGTGAAGTTAACAATCTGAGCGCAAATACTTATAACTTTGACTCACAGTACTGTAATTTTACTGAGATAAGAAACTGCAACTGTAACATTTGCAATGCGGATATCATTTAAGGATTTATGATATGTAACGGTTAGCCTGACGGTAATTGCAAGACTAAATATTTGGCATGACTTTTCACAAAAGTATGTATAGAGAGTCTTTTTAATTACGTCAGTAACAATTCATAAAACATCTTATTACTGATGCAAAATTCAGCATGATCCTTGAGGTAATGTTTTGTTAAAGAATAAACAGGTAATCGTCATTTTTAAGAATACGTTGAAGATCTTTTATCCACAGACTCTAATTTTTATTATTGAACAGAAATATAAAATTTACATGAAAATAAAGAGACAACTTTACCTGAATTTTCAAAAAGATCTTCTTGAGGATCGCGTTCATCTTTTTGTAAATAACTGCGATTTTAATAAAGTTGAAACTTCACACTCTGAAGAATCAAATCTTTTGAAAAACGCTGTTTCTTTAAGCAAAACTGTATCTAATGCTGATAATCTAAAAAAAGAAAATCCTTATGAGAATTTAGCAGGCCCTTCTCTTATTTACAAAGCTTTGGAACATGTAAGACGATTAAAAGGAACAGAACGGATCTCCAAACCTTTAAAAGCAAGTTATTTGCCTGATGAGATAAAGTCCAGATTAAAAGATCTTGAAGATACTTTTGAACAGGAAGGCCTTCTGGAAAACAGTAAATCACAAGACGAAAAGCTAATTTCTGAGAACCATAATGATTTGACTCCGTCTAATACAGAGTCAAATACAGATTTAAATTCTGATCGATATAAATCATTAAAAGGTGTTCAATTTGGGAGAAATGCTGATGACAGTCTTTTTTACAAGAAGGCTATGCAGCATGTGAATCGTATGAATAATGAAAAAAAAGCTGTGTTAGCAAAAATAAGTAAAAACTTAAAACTGTTTCTTATTATAATAATAGCATTCGCAGGCTACTATGCTTATAACGAGTATACCCGTAGTGACGAAGAACTTTCTGTTTCATT
>ENA-OPLK01000136-OPLK01000136.1-human-gut-metagenome-genome-assembly--contig:-NODE-136-length-14524-cov-2.685189_pt1 | contig 14524 bp, 10 predicted proteins | sample MGYA00241792_ERZ501711 | MGnify/ENA primary metagenome ERZ501711 (study PRJEB25962, sample SAMEA2042204) | human gut metagenome | biome: human gut; feature: human-associated habitat; material: faeces... | reverse complement strand
TTTTATTAAAAAGGACCGGTTATGCTTTATTATTTTACGGATTTAAAAAATATAACAAAAGGACAGCTTGACAGTTTAATGTCTCTTCTTCCACCTGAGCGGTTAAAGCGTGCTCTAAAATATAAGTTTCCTGAGGACAGGCTTGCCTGCGTAATTGCATACCTTCTTTTCCTGTACGGCTACCGCACTGAATACAGCCTGACAGACACTCCTGATTTTGATATTTCATCGGATGGCAAACCCTACCTGAAAAGCCATCCTGAAATTTATTTCAACATCAGTCATTGCAGCAAAGCCGTCATGTGTATTTTTGATTCATCCCCTGTGGGTATCGATGTGGAAACCGTCCGCAGAGTCCCTGCTTCAATGCTTGCCAAAATCTGTTCTCCCGGTGAATTGAATACAATCCGGTCTTCGGATGCTCCGGAGGCCGACTTTTGCCGTATCTGGACTTACAAGGAAGCTGTTTCAAAACTTTCCGGTGACGGCGTATTCAAGAGTCTCCGTAAATCTCCTGCCAAATCCTTATTCACCCATCAGGATGCTTTACTACCCGATGTGTATTTCACAGTTGCATCGGGTAGTAAAATTAACTTAACTGCAAGAGAACTTACTTTGAGCGATTTTGAGCTGTTTGGGTAGAGATTTACAACCGGCGGGGCGTGGATGCACGGGTGTTGCATCCCACATCCCACGCATTTAATGACAGCAACCCACTCAATGCCTGCGCCTGCCCCATGTTGCATCCCATATCCCACACGCTTTATTGCAATAAAAAAACTTTGGTTACACTTTTTAACTATGCGTAACCAAAGTTCTGTAATTTACTATTATTTTTCAACAAATGTAACAGGACATCCTAATCTGTAGTGACCTTTTATATATTCAGCGATTGCGTGTGAACAGTATACCGTTGTTGCCTCTGTATTGCTGTCCATATCATTGTTACCACACATGATTGCATCCAATTCGTATACCAGATTGGTTCCCGGTGCAAAAGTAATGCTGTCAAGATGGTAGCAGCTATAGAAAGTCCTTCTCAAGCCCTGCATCGTTGATGGAAGAATGACTTTTTTAACAATCTGATTGCTTCTAAATGTGTTAAGTGCAGCTACAACCGGTTTGCCATTGATAGTATCAGGTACGATAACCTCCCTGTCCGTTCCGATATACTTCAACAGACAATATCCCTTTGTCTTAATTCTGTTTTTAAAAGTTTCGGCTATATCGATTGTCTCTCTTTCGCCTTTTTTGTTGATAGAATCGCTTGTGAGGACATCATCTGACTTACAATATACCCATGTGCCATCAGTTATTACACTGTAATGCTCATCAACATTATAAGTCCAGTCATAATATGACTCGTTGTTGCGGAGGCCTTCTTCAGTGTCATCTTCTTCATCAAAAAATTCCACATCGGAGAAAGTTTCTCTTACAGGTGTTTCAACCGCAGCTGCAAAAGTTTCTTTTGCGGTTTCTGCTTCTGAACTAACATCATCATATTTACCTGCTGATACCGGACCATCTTCTTTTTCAGGCTCTGTAACCTTTTCTTCTGCCGGTTCAGCGGTAACATCATCGATTTCTATTTCCTGAACTTCGTCCGAAAAATCTTCGTCATTTAATACAAAATTATCTCTCACCGGTTCTGCATCAACCGGTTCTGCAATAAATTCCCTGTCAAGTTTCTTATCAGATATATCAACAGGCTCGTCTTTAACTGACTCCCTGCCAACAACCACTGACTCAAATACAAACGTATCATCAGGTTCTGTTTCCGGCTCCTCTGCTACATCTTGCACACCTGCTGCTTCCGGCTCCTCAGTTACATCCTGCACATCGGCTGTTTCCGGCTCCTCAGCTACATCCTGCACATCTGCTGTTTCCGGCTCCCTGACTACATCCTGCACATCTGCTGTTTCCGGTTCCTCAGTTACATCCTGCACATCTGCTGTTTCCGGCTCCTCGGCTACATCCTGCACATCTGTTGCTTCCGGCTCCCCGGCTGCATCCTGTGCCTCGGCAGGTTTCTCTGCTTCTTCGCGCTTTGGTTTGAAATCCACGATAGGCTTTGCCTTGGATACTGACTGGAATTCCTCATCTTCTTCGTAAGAAATGTCTTCATCGTAAAAAGATGTGGCTTTGTCATTCTGTGGTTCGTTGTCCTCATCCACAAAAATGTCGTCCTCGTCTGCTGCGCTTTTCTTAGCGTGGTGGGATTCGTTCTTACTAAAAAGCGGAAGTTTGACAAGTTCATCCTTCAGGAAACTGTTTAAACTCTGCTTTTTCTTCTTGCTCTTGCTGACTGCCACAATTGCTGTTGCAACTGCCGTAACTCCTAATACTATGGCACCGAAAGTACCAAATCCATGTTTGTCTTTATCTTTCATGTCTGACCCTCTCCGTTCAAATAGTCTCAAAATTAAGCTACCTCTATTATCGGATTTTTAGGGGGTATTTGTCAACTAAATTGAGTATTAAAATACCCTTTTTTCTTAAATTTTTTCATATAAATTATATAAGTGATAATAAGCGGTACGGCAGCACATACCCATGCAACCGGACCGGCAAAACATACACCGGAAAAACCTATCGCTTTTGGAAGCGTGTATGCGACTATAGACCTTGCTCCAAGTTCAAAAAATCCCGCAAGTAACGGCATTGTTGTCTTACCCATTGCCTGAAGAGCATTTCTGAAAATAAAAATCTGGAACAATGGGATATAGAAAAACATTGAAATATGGAGATAAGTCATTGCATAGGAAAGTATTAATTCATCCCCGCCTTTTATGAAAAGCCGGCTGATTGGTCTGCCGAAAATGAAAATAACACCCATACATAAAACTGCGCTTCCAACCGTAAAAAGACTCCATTTCAATATTCCGTTTTTAATCCTGTCATATCTGCCGGCACCTACATTCTGACCGACAAAATTTGCAACTGTTACGCCACCCGATATGCCAAACTGCATGATAAGCTGTTCCGTTTTACTGGAAGCCGTAAAAGCGGCAATGTAATTCTCGCCAAATACATTTACGGCACCCTGCAAAATGATTGTTCCGATTGCCGTAACCGAAAACTGGAACGCCATCGGAAGTCCTATGGTAAGGTGTGTCTTTATAATTCCCGGATTAATTTTAAAATCTTCTTTCTTTATATGAAGAATAGGGAACTTAACGGAAATATATACGATACACGCAATTCCGGCAACAAGCTGTGCAAGCACTGTAGCAATAGCGGCACCTGCAACGCCCCAATTAAATACGACTATAAAAAGCAAATCCAGACCGATGTTAAGGAGTGCTGAAAAAATCAGGAAATAAAGCGGGGTTTTGCTGTCACCAAGAGCCCTTAGTATACACGAAACGGCATTGTATAGCATAGGTGCAACTATTCCTGCAAAAATAATAACGATATAATTATAGGACATATCAAAAATACCGTCCGGTGTGTTAATAAGCCTTAGAACCGGCTTGGTTATCAGCACCGAAAGTAAAGTGATAAACAATGTAATTCCGGACCACAACATAATGGCATTACATACGGAATTACGCATCTTGTCATAATCTTTTGCCCCAAAGCATTGTGCTATATGGACCGAAAAACCGCTTGTTATTCCTATAACAAACCCATTGACAAGGAAAAACATTGACCCAGTATTACCTACGGCAGCCAATGTACTGTTTCCAAGACATTGTCCGACAATAATTGTGTCGGCAAAATTATATATCTGCTGTACAAGATTGCCAATCAGCACAGGGATTGCATATTTTATCATAAGGCTGATTGGTTTTCCTGTTGTTAAATCTTTTGCTTTTGACATTACATTCTCTCCGGTGCTTCGATACCAAGCAAGTCAACACATGTCTCTAACACATCTTTTGTAAGTTTTATGAGTGCAATATAACCTTTCTTTTTATTTTCATCTTCTTCTGAAAGAATCTTTGTTTCATGATAAAAATGGTTAAAAGCATTGGAAAGATCATATATAAATTTACAAATTTTGTGAGGTGCACTTTCTTCATATGCTGTCTTAATCATATCCTGCATGCCTGTGAGCACAAGCATAAGTGAACGTTCGCTCTCGCTCTCAGGGTTAGCAGTATGGATACCTGACACCATGCCTCCTGCATTTTCATATTTTTTAAGAATAGATTTAATTCGTACAATTGTGTAAAGGATATATGGACCTGTGTCTCCCTCAAAAGAGGTGAAACGATCAATATCAAATACATAATCCTTAGATGCCTGATTGGACAAATCACCATATTTTAATGCGGCAAGTCCTACCATCTTAGCTGTATTTCTGGCTTCACTCTCATCCACGGTACGGTTAGCCATGATTTTTTCGTATACCTTGTCTTCAATTTCTTTTATGAGGTATTCAAGACGCAGTACACCACCCTGTCTTGTCTTGAAAGGTTTGCCGTCACTGCCGTTCATCGTACCGAAACCGATGAACTTAAGTTCTGTATCAGGAGATACGATTCCTGCTTTTCTTGCCACACGGAAAAACTGTGTATAGTGAAGTTCCTGTCTCTTATCCGCAAGGTAAATGTATGACTTAGGTGCATATAATTTTTCCCTCTCGATAAGTGTCGCAAGATCGGAGGTCTCGTAATTGGCTGCTCCGTCCGATTTCTGGATGATACATGGAGGAAGCTCCCTGCTGTCATTTTCCTCGGCTATGTCTACAACAATGGCACCCTGGCTTTCATGGGCTATCCCCCTGTCTACCATATCCTTAACCATATCAGCAATATATGGCTGGGCATCACTTTCACCCTTCCATAAATCGAAATGGACATTAAGGTTGTCATAATTTTTTTTCAAATCAGCAACCGACACATTGATAATGTGTTTCCAGAGGGCTGTGTATCCTCTGTGACCGTTCTGTAAAAGATATGTGGCATTCTGAGCCGATTTCTTATATTCGGCATCTTCTTTTGATTTGTCGCTGGCACATGGATAAATTTCCTCAAGTTCTGATATTGTAAAAGGTGCTTCCGCCGGATATTCACCTGTGAAATTATCATCAAAATATGGTAAATCCGGTTTACGTTCTTTGAGTTCTGTAATAATAAGTCCCATCTGGAGACCCCAGTCGCCAAGATGAACATCACCTATTGTCTTATAACCTGCAAATTTGCAGATTCTTTTTACACTTTCGCCGATTACTGCCGAACGAAGATGTCCGATATGAAGAGGTTTGGCTACATTGGCTCCGCCGTAATCAACAAATACCGTCTCGTCCTTAGGTTCACAGTCGCATCCAAACTTATCCTCCAAAGCCATGGCACGAACATAACCACCTATAAAATCTGCGCTCATTACCATGTTGATAAAGCCCGGTTTGATACATTCAACCTTCTCAAAGGCACTGTTGTCCTGTAAAATTGCAACCACTTCATCACCAATCATAAATGGTGCTTTCTTATATTCCTTTGCTGCTGCCATTGCTCCGTTGCACTGATATTCACATAAATCAGGTCTGTTGGATATTCCTGTCTTTCCGTATTTATCATCATAGCCGCATTGTTTAAAAGCATTTCCGACTATTTCTGTAATCTGGTCTAATATTTTTTTCATAAAAATTATTCCTCCGTTGGTTATGTTCCATTATACTTTTCATATTTACGGTTGTAAAGAAATTTTAACGTTAAAACAGCTATGAGAGGATTCCGGTAATCCCAGATAAACTCATAGCTGTCATTAGAAATTCTTAATTATTCCATAACAATTAAATTGTTGCTATATCAATCGGTGTCATTGACTGTGTTGCCTGACATTCAAGACTTGTAAGCAATGCATTGGCTGTATCAAGTGATGTAAGAACGTTTACACCGGTCTCGATTGCATGTCTTCTGATAATGAAACCATCGTGGCTCTTTTCAATACCGTTCTCAGGTATATCGATAACAAGGTCAATCTTGTGGTCAAGAATAAGGTCAAGAAGTGTTGGTGATTCCTGTTCAACCTTATTGATCTTAATTGCCTCAACGCCGTTTTCATTGAAATAACGTGCTGTACCTCTTGTCGCATAAATTGTATATCCAAGAGCTGCAAAACGTTTTGCAACCGAAAGAGCATCTTTCTGCTCATGGTCATTAACTGTCATAATCATCTGTTTATGTTTTGGAAGATTAACGCCTGCACCTACAAAGGCTTTGTATAATGCTTCGTTAAAATCTTTTGCTATACCAAGACATTCACCTGTCGATTTCATTTCAGGTCCAAGGCTGATATCAGCGCCACGAATCTTTTCAAATGAGAATACAGGCATCTTGATAGCAATATAGTCTGCTTTCTTCTGAAGTCCGGGTGTATAGCCAAGACCTTTGATTGTATTACCGATAATAACCTGTGTAGCAAGTTTTACAATAGGAATACCTGTAACTTTGCTTATATATGGAACAGTTCTTGAAGAACGTGGATTAACCTCTATTACATATACCTGGTCATTGTATACGATAAACTGGATATTAATAAGACCTTTTACATGTAAAGCTCTTGCAAGCTTAATTGTATAATCTTCAAGCATATCCACAATTTTCTGTGAAATACTCTGGGCAGGATATACTGAAATACTGTCTCCTGAATGGATACCGGCTCTTTCAATATGCTCCATAATACCGGGGATTAAAATATCTTCTCCGTCACAAACGGCATCAACTTCAATTTCCTTACCCATAAGGTATTTATCAACAAGGATTGGATGTTCCTGAACCTGTCTGTTAATGATTTCCATAAATTCAACAATATCTTTGTCGCTTATGGCAATCTGCATACCCTGTCCGCCAAGGACATAGGAAGGTCTTACAAGAACAGGATAACCTAATTCATTAGCTGCCTCAAGAGCTTCTTCTGTAGTGAAGACTGTCTTTCCTGCTGCTCTCGGAATTCCTGTCTGTTCAAGAATCTCATCAAAAAGCTCTCTGTCTTCTGCCGCATCAACATCTTCTGCGCTTGTACCGAGAATTGGAACGCCCATTTCCATTAATGCTTTTGTGAGCTTAATGGCTGTCTGTCCACCGAACTGTACAACAGCTCCGTCCGGATGTTCAAGTTCAACAATGCTTTCAACATCCTCAGGTGTCAATGGTTCAAAATAAAGTTTGTCAGCTATATCAAAGTCGGTACTTACTGTTTCAGGGTTATTATTGATAATGATTGTCTCATATCCTTCAGCCTTGAATGCCCATGTACTGTGAACCGAACAATAGTCAAATTCGATACCCTGTCCGATTCTTATAGGACCTGAACCGAGTACGAGGACTTTTTTCTCAGGCTTAGTCTCAATAACTTCATTTTCTGAGCTGTAGCATGAATAGTAGTAAGGTGTTGAAGCCTCAAATTCGGCAGCACAGGTATCAACCATCTTAAATGCCGCATGAATACCATATTCATCCCTTAAAGCCTTAATTTCTTTTTCTGTCCTGCCTGTAAGTCTTCCGATAACAACGTCAGGGAATTCAATTCTCTTTGCTTCAGCAAGAAGTTCTTTGGTAAGTTCTTCTGTCTTGAGGCGGTTTTCCATTTCAACGATAATGTGGAATTTATCGATAAACCACTTATCAATCATGGTAATATCATGGATTGTATCGTAAGAAATGCCTCTTCTTAAAGCCTCTGCAACAACATACATACGCTTATCATCAATGTTGTGAAGAAGTTCTATAATGTCATCATCAGAATATGATGAGTAATCATCGTTCATAAGCGAATCAACGTGCTGTTCAAGTGAACGGATAGCCTTCATAAGTGCGCCTTCAAAGTTAGTGCAGATACTCATGACCTCACCGGTTGCCTTCATCTGTGTCGTAAGCTTTCTTGAAGCAGTAATAAATTTATCAAAAGGAAGTCTTGGAATCTTAACTACGCAATAGTCAAGAGCAGGCTCAAAACTTGCAAATGTCTTATGTGTAATTGCATTAGGTATCTCATCAAGGTTATAGCCGAGTGCTATCTTAGCCGCAACCTTGGCAATAGGATAACCTGTTGCTTTGGAAGCAAGGGCTGACGAACGGCTTACACGAGGATTAACTTCGATAACGCAATATTCAAAACTTGTTGGATGAAGTGCAAACTGTACATTACATCCGCCTGTTATTTTAAGCTCGTCAATAATATTAAGAGCTGATGAACGAAGCATCTGGTATTCCTTATCAGACAGTGTCTGTGAAGGTGCAACTACAATACTGTCACCTGTGTGTACTCCGACAGGGTCAATATTTTCCATATTACATACTGTAATACAGGTTCCGTTGGCATCACGCATTACTTCGTATTCGATTTCCTTCCACCCTGCGATACATCTTTCAACAAGTACCTGGCCTACACGGCTTAATCTTAAACCATTGGAAAGAATGTCAATAAGTTCTTCTTCGTTCTTAGCAATACCGCCGCCGCTTCCACCGAGTGTATATGCCGGGCGGAGAACTACAGGGTAACCAATCTGGTTGGCAAAAGCAATACCGTCTTCAACGTTCTCAACAACAAGAGAAGGTGCACAAGGCTCTCCGATTTTTTCCATTGTTGTCTTAAATTCAAGTCTGTCTTCTGCCTTCCTGATTGTCTCAGCAGTTGTACCGATTAATTTAACATTATGTTCTTCAAGGAAACCTGTCTCAGCAATTTCCATTGCAAGGTTAAGACCTGCCTGTCCACCGAGTGTAGGAAGAATACTGTCCGGTTTCTCCTTGAGAATAATCTGCTCAAGTGACTTAACTGTCAATGGCTCAATGTAGACTTCATCAGCAATATTTTTATCAGTCATGATTGTGGCAGGGTTAGAGTTCACAAGAACAACCTCCATGCCTTCTTCTTTAAGAGAACGACATGCCTGTGTTCCCGCATAGTCAAATTCGGCAGCCTGTCCGATTACAATAGGACCTGAACCGATTACTAATACTTTTTTTATGTCTTTATTCTTTGGCATAATTAATCCCTGCCTTTCTTCATCATATTCATGAATCTGTCAAAAAGATAATCCGAATCCTTAGGGCCTGCACAGGCTTCCGGATGGAACTGGACTGTAAAGATGTTCTTGCCTACATATTCAAGACCTTCATTGGTCTTGTCATTAACATTGATAAATGCAGGTCTTGCAATCTTATCATCAAGTGTATCCATATCAACAACATATCCATGGTTCTGTGATGAGATATATACCTTACCGGTCTGAAGATCCTTAACCGGATGATTAGCTCCTCTGTGTCCGTATTTCATCTTATGTGTATCAGCGCCTGTGGCAAGTGCCATAAGCTGATGTCCGAGACAAATTGCAAAAATAGGAACATCCGAATCATATAATTTCTTGATTTCCTTAATAATAGAAACACATTCCTTAGGGTCTCCCGGGCCGTTAGAAAGCATTATTCCGTCAGGATTAGCTGCAAGGATTTCTTCTGCTGTGGTTAAAGCAGGATAAACAGTTACCTCACAGCCTCTCTTATTAAGGGATCTTGCAATATTTCTCTTGGCACCGAAATCCATAAGTGCAACCTTAAATCCATCACCGGGAAGTACATATTTCTCTTCACAGGTTACTTTTTCAACAACCTTGCCTGTGGTATATTCTTTTAATTTAGGGAGAATCTCATCAAGATTATAATTCTCATTAGTGGTAATCATTCCGTTCATAGTACCCTTTTCCCTGAGAATCTTGGTAAGAGCACGGGTATCAATACCTGCTATACCCGGAATGTTATTTTCTTTAAGAAAATTTTGTATAGAATCTTCACTACGGAAGTTACTTGGAACACGTGAAAGTTCTCGGACAATAAAACCGTCAGGCCATGGTCTGCCTGATTCCTCATCAGCATAGCAAATACCATAATTGCCAATTAATGGATATGTCATAACTACTGCCTGTCCGGCATATGATGGATCTGTAAGAACCTCTAAATATCCTGTCATTGAGGTATTAAAAACAATTTCACTGATTACTTCTCTCTCAGCTCCAATGCTTGTACCTTCAAAGACATTTCCGTCACTTAGAATCAAAAATGCTTTCATCTTCACACCTTCAAACCTTTCACATGTATTATTTATTTAGGCAAAAAAAAAACAACTAAACATACTGATAGCGCTTTTTTCTTCAAATTGTAGAAATTTTACCATAAAATCCGGCTGATTTCAAGATGCAAATTGTACTCAACAAATATTTTTTTCATCATATAATATTATGTAAGCATCGATGCTGTCATTTGTGATTAATTTTGCATCGCAGCAATATGAATTATAATATCCGGAAAGGTTAAAATTATGCTTTATAAAAATGATGAAACCGGCTTTTTAAGGGTTAATATCACAAATGAAGAAGGAATTCCCATTGATGCAACCGTCAGCATCTACGAAGGTACGGATGAAGAAAACCCTGTTGACGTTGTAGAAACCAATTCCATAGGTCAGACAGAACAAATCGAACTGCCGGCTCCACCACAGAGCATCAGCGAAGCTCCCGGCATTATCATACCTTACTCCATGTATAATATTGTAGCTTCTGCTCCGGGCTTTGCCCCGGTTTCCATTACCGGTTCAAATATTTTTTCCGGAATACTATCAATACAAAATATTGTTCTTACGGGAAATCCCGGCAATTATAACATTGGTCCCAATACACTAATCGGCAACTATCCTCCAAAAATTCCTGAGGCCGAGATAAAACCCATTGAAAACACCGGTGAAATTGTTCTTGACCGTGTTGTGGTACCCGAAACCATTGTTGTCCATGACGGTGTCCCATCCGACTCGACAGCAACGGACTACTACGTTCCATTTGCCGATTATATAAAAAATGTTGCCAGCAGTGAAATATACCCTACATGGCCCAGAGAAACCATCAAAGCCAATGTAATTGCCATTATTTCTTTTACCCTGAACCGTGTATACACCGAATGGTACCGCAATAAAGGTTATTATTTTACCATTACATCTTCTACCGCTTTTGACCATAAGTGGATTAATAAGCGTAATATTTTCGACACCATCTCCAATGTTGTTGATGAATATTTCTCAAATTATGTATCCCGTCCCGATGTCAAACAGCCAATCCTCACCCAATACTGCGACGGCAAAAGGACTACCTGCAGCGGTCTCAGCCAGTGGGGTTCCAAGTCTCTTGGGGATGACGGCAAAACCGCTCTCCAGATTCTTCGTAATTACTACGGCAGCGACATATATATAAACACTGCCGAAATAATCGAGGGCATCCCTGTCTCATATCCCGGATACACCCTTGAAATCGGTTCATACGGTCCTCCTGTCACCACCATTCAGGAACAGCTTTCCCTCATCCGCCGTACCTACAGCAACATACCTCCTCTTACTGTTGACGGAATCTACGGTAAGGACACAGCAGCTTCCGTCAGCAAATTCCAGGAGACCTTCAACATGCCCGTTACCGGCACCGTCGATTATGCCACATGGTATAAAATATCCCAGCTATATGTGGCACTGGCTAAATTGTCGTAGATTCACACAGTGATCTAATCCGTATGTTTTCGGCTGTCAATGTACTCTTCTGCCATATTTACAATAATACCAAATCCGTAAATAAGTGCTGTCCTAAAAAGAATAGCAATCATCTGACATATTATACCTGCAGTTTCCAATGTTCCGTAGTTGTAAATAGAAATTGCTGATTCAAAATTTCTATACAGTGAAATATCGTGGCTCACACTGATTGCTATGCAAACTACAAACAATACAAATCCAACCAGGCAATATACGACTGCAATACCTTTGATAAGACTACTTACTCTAAACTTTTTCTTCATAATGCTACCTCCAAATTGTTAAAAAATAATGCGGGACAGAAGCCTGAGGGTTGTATTTTCCAATCCCGTAATAATTATCTCATATTATCTGTCCCAAAAAAAGGACTCATATTATATATTTTTATATGGCAAATCGATATTCATATATGATATAATTTACCATAAATTATAATTTTAAAGGAGGACAAAAGATGTTAATTAACTGGCTTATCATGGGTTATTTTCTGATTCTTTTTGGTGAAAGAATCCAGAGTCTCATACGTTCATTTGCGGATAAAAATCTTTCCATGTGGGGAGATGGGTTCAGCCGGTATGTAAACGGCATCTGTATTCTGTCGCTTGCAGCATCCGTTATTTTATTATTTACAATCAACAGGGATTTCCTTAAGGCACTTCTGTCAGACGGAACGCAGGTTAATGCAAAGATGATATGTATTACAATCGGCGTGATTCTGGTCTCAGGAATGGTGCATACCGAATATACAATCCCCGGAATACAATTTGCCTCATACGGATTTCTTATAGCCGCACTTGTCATCAGAACGGCTAAAAATAATGCAATGGCAAATGACAGCATATTACTATGGCTTTCACTTGTGTATCTCATATTTTTTTCTATGGCTATTCCGGTTGTATATAAATCACATATTGAATACGCCGGATTATTCCATATAATAGAGGCAGTCGTATCACTTGTGCTTGTCGCTGCTTTTGCATATATGGCATACAGGGTATTCAATAATGATGCAGTTAATCTTTTTATGCTTCTGCCAATTATCATAGCAGTTATAGGCGACGTAGTTATTCTTTCATTGAGATGGAAAGAACAAGTTAATACATTTGTTCTTATATTTATTATCGCATCGGCTGTCATGTGGCTGGCAGGATTTATTGCTAGCAGGAGGTAAGGGGTCCAAAACTGCCGCATCAGACAACGGTGCGGCAGCGATACTAACGAATATACTTCGTTATTTTGAGCTTAACTTTTTCAAAATGAAATATCAGTTCCATGTTTTAAGGTATTCTTTTAGCATAAAAGCACAAAAGTAAGGAAATGTGTATATGCTTTCAGAACATCCTATATTAAAATTTCCTAATTTTATTCCATGCTTTATATCGCTGTATCTTTCATCCCTGATGAGCGTTCTGAGAGACTTGGATCTGTCATTATTGGACTTGACCTCCACCGGGATTAGTTCATTTTGTGAACGCACAAAGAAGTCTTCCTCAAGAGTTGCGTTTTCTTTCTTATAATAAAACAATCCCAAACCCTGCTTAATAAATGCTTCTGCAACAAAATTTTCGTATAGGGCACCTTTATATACGCCAAGATTCTTATTAACCCTCAGATCTTCCTGTGCTTCATCATCTAACGCAGATACTAAAAGTCCAGTATCGGGGTAATACAACTTATACTTAGTTGTATCAACATTTCCTTTCAACGGAAGTTCCGGCATAAGCAGACAGTTGCATTCCGTCACAACTCCTGCGTCAATCAGCCATTCAATACATCCCATATATTCTCTGGAACGCGCATTTTTGCTGATTTGACTGTATTGGAATTTCTTGTTTTCTTTGGCAAGCTGTGCCGGTATGCTCCTATACACACTGATTATTTTGGTCTGGTCAAGTCCTTGTGCATATTTTCTGACATCTTCTTCATAATCAAGTCGAATCTGATTCTGAATATCTGACGAAGCCTGGAAAGTTCCTGTATCAACATATCCCTTAACCACATCCGGCATTCCTCCCAGTACACAGTAATCAAGAAATAATGCTTTATAGACAGACAATTCTGTTTCACCAAATGGTTTCAAGGCTGTCATATGTTCTAAAATATTGTAAATCTGGGTATTGTCATATCCCTTCGCCCACAAAAATTCCTCAAAATCCATTGAAAACATTTCATAATCAACCTTATTTCCAACGCTGTTACTGTGAATTTTTCTGTAATTGATTCCAAGCATTGAACCGCTGCATATAACATCATAACGTCCGTCAATCCTAAATGACTTCAAGGCTGTAGCTATATCCGGATACTCCTGTATTTCATCAAAAACAATAATCGTATGACCCTGAACAAACTTAAAAGATGGATTTATCAATGATATATTCTTCACAATGGTATTTACATCATATCCGTCCTCTGCTATTTTGATAAATTTCTTATCCAGAGCATAATTAATATATATAACACTTGCATAATTAGCGTTGGCAAAATGCATAATAGATTCTGTCTTGCCAATCTGTCTTGCACCTTTTACTATCAACGGCTTATGATTAACATCTTCCTTCCATTTAATTAGGAAATCATCTATTTTTCTTTTCAAATACATAATTATCTCCTCCTGATTACAATATTATCACATTTTATGAGCCATTTCAATCGGCTTTCTCACATTTTATTAGCTTACTTTGAGTTATATCTCACATTTCATGAGGTTATGTTCTTAGCTTACTGTTTTTTTAAACTGCGAAAAAAACTGCACACTAATTGCTTAGTGCACAGCTTTATAAAATGGATACATGTATGTAGAGTTAATTTGTTTATGATATGTGTGTTATTAATAAATTCCCCATGATTTCAGAGTCTCACAAGCTATCTGAAGTTCTTCAGGGTGTGCCATATAATATAGTCTTTTAAGTTCATATTCCTGTAACTTTCTTACATTTTCTTCATCATTAAGAGTGTTCTCCTTAATAATGAAGTAATCACAAATATCTCCATCGGAAGAAGTGAATAT
>ENA-OPLK01000113-OPLK01000113.1-human-gut-metagenome-genome-assembly--contig:-NODE-113-length-15375-cov-2.925131_pt1 | contig 15375 bp, 12 predicted proteins | sample MGYA00241792_ERZ501711 | MGnify/ENA primary metagenome ERZ501711 (study PRJEB25962, sample SAMEA2042204) | human gut metagenome | biome: human gut; feature: human-associated habitat; material: faeces... | reverse complement strand
TTATTAATTGGTATTGCCAGAGCTGCCAATTAGGCAGCCTTGACATTCACCTTTTTGTTCGAGTTATAATTACATGGGATTAGGGACATGAAGTCTTGCTCCCCCTCCATCAGTCGGGTGAGTATATCTTCTATATAATCGCCAAAATTAATGTCATTCAACTTGCAGCTCTCAAAAAGTGAGAACATAAAAGCTATATTTTCCGCACCTAAATGGCTACCGGTATGCAACCAGTTTCGCCTTCCCATAGCCAAGTGGCGGAACATTCGTTCGACCGCATTGTTATGCATCTCGACACGGCCATCCTGCAAGAACACCTTGAAGGCCTTATCGTCATCAAGTACATAGTTGACTGCTCGCTGAACCATTGCACCATAAGAAGAATCAAGCTTGATCTTCTTCAACAACTTCATCAACTTGCCAACGATCGATGCACTGTACTTAAGTCTAAATCCTTCTCAATTGTCTCATACAAGACTACTCTATCTGCAGTAAACACCCTTATACAAGAGTCCTCGAAAATGGCATCTTCCTGCACACTGTGACTACGGCGACCCTCCTTATATTCCATCACACAAAGCTTGGCTTCCATGGAGAGGGCTGCATGGTCTCCTCGATCAAGAAGTTCACCTATATTCACCATTTTATGCTTCCAAGTAAGTGTTGATTATTTCTTGTTCCGCCAAATAGCGAAGGAATTCGTCGGAAGCCTCGCCTGCCTTGGCTATATCCAATGGAGACATTTGGGTGTTATGACTTTTATCCCAGGCAGCATGCCAAGCTATATCATGCGACATTTCCGACAACGTCTTGGTATCAACATCCTTATAAAATGCTGACCATATTTTGCGTAGATTTTTCTTTCCGCAAAATATATGATCTTGAACAAATGTATGAAATCGGTCTCACCACATTTATCCAAGACATACAAAGCAACTGCTTTGAGTTTTGCAACATCATCAGCCGACATTTTATTATTCTTCTTCATAACGATTACCTTGATTTTCTTCCCATCACCCCACATCTTGGGATCCTCGAATCTCAGGAATACACCTATGATTCAAGTACTTACACGTTTTCATCTCGATATTCTTCATTTTTCCTTCGCCGTCTTTCTAGAAAAACAGCTACAATATCGTACAAAAATAAGGAAAAATATTGAGTAAGAGAGGGGAATTTACAAACTTTAACCCACAAAACGACAACAGATGCCGTCTCTCCTGCCCCTCCCCAGGACAAGCGAGGAGCAGGAGCGACGGGCATCCCTTGCTTACTTCTCTGCCATCATCTCATAATAGCGACGATTGATATCCGCCAACTTGCTCACTTCCGCAGTCACCTTCTCTTCCATCAATTGATTCAACGGACGAGAGAATGGCTCGAAATTCAAGTCCTTGCACTCCTTGGTGTGAAAAAAGAGAGTCGTACCTACATTCATCCACACTATTTGACGCTCCCACTCACTGTCATAGAACGAGAAGACGTAAAGGCACAAGTTCTCAAACTCCGACAGAGACATGTTCTTGCCCCCCTTGAGATGTTTGGTCACCGTATGAGTCAAGCCATAGTGCTGCTTGATCGACTCCATATCGACCAACCACTTCTCCAGAGCCTCACCGCCCGAACCATCATCTCTCGCCTCCTTCTTCAGGTCTTTCATCCAAAGACGGAATTGGTTCCACGCAAGGCAGAAACGTTGCTCACCAGTCAGGATCTTGCCTGACAAAAAAACACATGGAGAAGAACATTCTCCGCAACATTTAATAAATGTTTCATTTGTGTAAGAAATTAAATGATTAATACTGGAAATTGACCATATCGGTCATTTTCAAATTTCTGATCCAAACTTTATTCTTACCTTCGCCACCGAGATCGACAAGGCTGACACAGGGCTGAACCCTCTCTCGCAGGATTCAGCCTCACAGACTGAACTGAACTCTACTGGAAAAGACTTTGTTATATACAACGCAAGCAATATAATAATAAAAGTTTATATATCAATAGATTGTGCATATATTTAACACAGTTTTAACAAAAGGTGCTGATTCAGTGTTCAGCCTTCAGACCTCACCTCAGTTCGTAATCGTTACGGTTGCTGGGAACAATCAATTAAAACCTAATATCAAGATGGAACAGGTTGAAAATTTAACCACTAAAAACGAAGCAGCGGTCATGCCCTCCTACTTCAAGTCGCTTAACACCTCGGAAAGCCATCTGCTCGCTAGTTGGCAGTACTTGGAAGACCTCATCCGCAAGGACGAGGCTCTGAAGATCATCACCGAGACCTATCGCAAGCGCCTCGCCATCGGCAAGCGTTTCGCCGATGAGTACAAACCGATGTCGCCTGGCATCACCATCTCCGCCGTCATGGATGGGTATGGCAAGAAACTCGCCAACTTCGTGAGACCGTCCTACTTCCTCATGCTCGACTTCGACCACAAGACGAAGAAGAAAATCGAGGAGTGCATGGACCTTCTCCGACAGGATGAGCACGTCTTCGCCGCCTACGTCACCATCAGCGGCAAGGGATTCCGCATCTTCTGCCCCTACTCGCCGATAGAGGACGAGGACGTGACCGTGCTGGAACTCTTCGACGTGATGATCCACAAGGCGATGGACCACTTCACTCATCTGCTGGGATGCGAACCCGACAAGGCTTGCACCGACATCACCCGGATCTCTGGTCTTGCCCACGACCCCAATGCCTTCTTCCGCAAGGATGCCGTGCCGTTCTGCCTCGGTCCCAACGATCTCAAGGTGCTCTACACCCGAAAGGCCAACGAGACCCGGTACGCCCAGATGATGGAGAAGCGAAAGGCGAAGAAGATGGCTGCCGAGGTGAAGAGCATGAACGCCACGGCTCCTTCCATCGAGGAGGCGGCACAGCCCATCCAGCACCTGCTCAACCAGTGGGGCTACCAGTTTGAGTCGGGGCGACACAACGAGTATGTCGTACAGTTCGCCAAGGTCTGCATCCTCTATGGCATCCCCCAGGAAGAGGCGCTCTCCTATGCCGTCAACGAGTTTGGAAGCAGCTATGGCGACACGGCTTCCGTGATGAAGTCGTGCTACAAGCACACCGAGAAGTTTGGTAAGTGGCACTTCAGGAGAAAGGGCGAGGAGTCCACCTTCCGCTCCTCTCCCAACGCCATCAAGCAGTGGCTCTCGATGCACTACGAGATGCAGCACAACTTGGTGACGGGAGCCTATGAGCTGAGAAGCCTCATGGTGCTGACGGGCAAGTACCCAAACTGGACTCTGGTAGATGACAACATCGAGAACTCGCTCTGGCTGGAGATGAACGAGGACGGCATGAAGGTGACCTGCAAGACGCTCCACAACATCATCAACAGCGACTTCAGCCAGCCTTTCGACCCTCTCGTGGACTATCTCAAAGCGTTGCCTGAGTGGAAAGAGGAAAGCGATCCCGACTACATTGACCAACTCGCCGACACCATCCACGTCATCGACAAGCCGGACTATCATCACACCCAGGAGGAGTTCCGCTATTTCTTCAAAAAGTGGCTTGTGGCGATGGTGGTGGCATGGGAATCGCTGAAGGTGGTCAACCAGGTCATCCTCATCCTCGTGGGAAGGGGTGGCATCTTCAAGACTACCTTCTTCGCCTACCTCTTGCCGCCTATCCTGCGCCAGTACTTCATCAACGACTCCACAGCCAACTACACCGACAAGGATTTCATGGAGGCTTGTTCGAGCAAGGCGGTGCTCTGCATGGACGAGTTTGAGTGCATCTTCGGCAAGAACCTGAGTGCCTTCAAGAGTGCCATCACCAAGCTCACGTTCTCCATTCGCCGACCTTACGACAAGTACCGCAGCGAGTTGCCCCATCGTGGAAGCCTCTGTGGAACGAGCAACAGCCAGCAGTTTATCACCGACGATGAGAACCGCCGTTACTCACCTTGGATTGTGGAGAGCATAGAGAGTCCGATAGAGCAGCCCATCGACTACACCCATGTCTATGCCGAGGCTGTGGCTTTGGGCAAGAAGGTGACGAAGGAGAAAGAGCACAAGGAGGGTGACTGGACGTTCTGGTTGAACCGTGCCGACATCGAGCTGATGCGCCAGCACAACCGTCTCTTCATGGTAGCCAACTATGCCGAGGAGCAGATTCTGCGCTACTACAAGGTGCCTGACGAGACCACCGACGTGAATTTCATCAAGTTCCGTTACAGTGCTGAGATCTTGGAACGCATCGGCAGCAACCCGGCTCTCCGCCAGAACCTCAATAAGCAGAACATCGGCAGCGTGATGTCGCAACTGGGCTTCAAGAAGATTCACAAGGAGAAGGGCAACGGATGGGCTGTCATCGAGAAGGAGCCGCTGGAACTGAACAACGATGCCGCCGTGAGTCCAAACGACAAGTTGGAAGACTAGCAGAGAAAATTCTGTGACTAGCAGAGAAATCTCTGTTAGTCATAGAGAAATCTCGAAGGAGTCACGATGGCGTAAGCCCAATTATAAATTATAAATTATAAATTACAAATTGTACATTATAAATTGAACCAAATGGAACTAGAACCAAGAAGTTACGGGAAGTCGGAGCTGGCGATGCTCTACTTCCCGAAGAGTGATCCGAAGCAGGCGCAGAAGCATCTGGCGAGATGGATCGGCAACATAGAGGAATTGAGGGAGAGCCTCGATGCCTGCCATATCGGCAAGAATGCCAAGCACTGGAGTCGCAAGCAGGTGGAATTGATCATCTATTACCTAGGCGAGCCCTAAAACTGGGTCTGTCACGAAGCCACACTACATTTTTTTCGACTTTATTGCCCCAAAGGTAACCAATGGAGTCGTTTAGGCGCAGTGGGCAAAAGAAATGTCGTATCTTTGCATTGTCAATCAGAGAGGTTGACGATGCGAGGATCGGCGATTCCGCGGTAGCTATCTTTGCGTCATTACTCAAACTAAATTAACTCACGATTTATGATTTTATTGAATCTGTACAAAAACAAGAACAAGAAGATGCCGGAGGCGTACGGCAAGTATTACGCCCGTCCTGCCATCACCCAGACCATCGGCATCGACGGTCTCTCCGAGCACATGTCGAGCCACAACACTCCGTTCTCGCCTGGTGCCGTGAAGGGCATGCTCACTGACATGGTGATTTGTATCCGAGAACTTTGCCTTCAAGGCATTGCGGTAAAGATTGATAACCTTGCTATTTTCAGCATCGGCATCAAGCACAAGGAGGGAGCGAACTCAGAGAAGGAGTTCACCGTGGCGAAGAACGTTGAGGGAGTGAGACTCCGAGCAAGAGCTACGGGAGAGCTTGTGAGTGACAAGCTCAAGTTGGATGCCACCTTGAAGAAGGCATCATCGCTTACTGGAGATGCAGGGGACGACTCCCCTACTACCCCATCGGGTGATGGCGACAACAAGGGTGATGCTGGTAGCACCACACCGACTACTCCGAGCGGCGGTGGCAGCGGTAGCACCCCTTCGCAGGGTGGCGGTGGCACCTCTGATGGAGGCGGCGGCAGCCAAGAGGGCGGCGGCTCCAGCTCTGGAAGTGATACTCCTAAAGAGTTTGATTAAAATATAAACTTTGTATATATTAACCCATTTAATTGTTTATTCAAATGAAAAAGGAAACTCTTAAAACAGTAATTAACTTTATTATTACCGTACTGACAGCGATTGCTAGCGCTTTTTGTGTTAGTTCGTGCAAGGGCTAATCGCCCTTTGCAATCCTATTTTTCAATTCTCCATTGAGGGATTTTTCAATTCTCCATTGAGGATTTTTCAATTCTCCATTGAGGGATTTTTTTCGACACCCCTGTCCCCCTCTTACGAAGAGGGGGTCCTTACCCCAGTACCCAAGCCCTACGCCCCTACCATAGGGGCGAGGGATGTAGCTGGCTACGCTATAGCTTCGCCAGAGTTTTGGTATCGCCAGCGGAGCCTTTGCCCTACGGGCTGGCGATGATTTCTTACGCAACAGAGTTGCGATTGTTTTACGCCTAATCGGCGATTTTTGTGCGGTGTTACACCGCCTCCCTACTAGGCTAGCGCTTTGCAACAAGCTTTCGTCAAGGCTGTGCAGCAAGCTCTCATCAAGGCGGTTTACACCGCACAAAAAATCGCAACTCTGTTGCGTAAAACAACAAAGGCGAGGGCTCTGACGCCCCGCCTACCTTAGAGCGAAGCAGTTCAGAGCGACGAGTAGGAGCGGTTTCCCCCTTCCTCCTGAGGAGGAAGGGCTGGGGATAGAGGTGGAGCCCTCCTTATGAAGGAGGGACGGGGTGGTTGGAAAAAAATCCTCAATGGAAATTGAAAATCATCCAATGATAAATTGGGAAAGGAGAACAGAAAACCATCCAATGGAAATTGGAAAAAAGAAATTTAATTTTACAAGAATAAAAATCATAAAAAAGAATTTGTTATGAGAACAATCAATCTAATCGTATTGCATTGCAGTGCCACGCGTGTGACACAAGACTTCACAATCGAAGCCTTGAAAGCCTGTCACCTCGCCAGAGGTTTCAAATCCATCGGCTACCACTACTACATCACCAAGGATGGTACCCTCTACCCTTGCCGCCCGGAGCGAGAGATCGGCGCTCACGCCCGACACTACAACGCCCACAGCATCGCCATCTGCTATGAGGGCGGACTTGATGCCAACGGCAAACCTGCCGACACCCGTACCGAGGCACAAAACATCACGCTGGAGGAACTCCTCAAGAGCCTCTGCACCGACTATCCTGACGCCGAGATCCTCGGCCATCGTGACCTCCCTGGCGTGCGCAAGGAATGCCCTTGCTTCGATACCAAGAAATGGCTCGAAGACATCAAATTCCATATCTAACAACACTCTAAGCTTCGGAATGCTTCCCTAAGAAGGCTTCCGAAGCTTTGTCGTTTTAACCAACTTCCATTTTCAAGACAGGCCCCACAAATGTTGTACTAAACTTAGCAAAAAATAAAAAAACATTGCACTTATCCCAAAATAAATCATTACCTTTGCGCCAACAATCTTTTAAGACAACAATAACATGAACAATTACAAAGAAATCCAAGCTAAGGTTTTGCGAGTCGATGAAGAAGAACATAAGTTCATCCTCGAAGTTGACAACAAGATTTACAAGGTGGCTCAACTCGCCTTCCAAAGGAGGTTGCCCACACCTGAGTATCTCGACTGTCTGCTCATCTCCTCGCACGTAGGCAAAGTTTTCATCAGCCAAAACATTGAGCGCCTGATGAGACAACACTACCAAGAAAATGATGAGGTCATCTTCAAAATCAAACTCACACTGGGGGAATACTACCAGCTGGAGGACGAGTTCGGATTCACCGCCATGCTCAAGCGTGACACCGTCATCAACTCCGCCCTCACCCCTATGGTGAAATGCCGTGTGATGAAATTCAGACAGCGATTTATGGAAGTGATGCTCGTGGAGGTCATGGGAGCCGACAAGTCGGAATTCTCACTCACCGAGAAAGACTTCAGCAATATCATCGGTCCGGAGGAATGGAACAACCAGGATTTCCACAACCTCATGCTCGGCGACACCGCCAAAGACCTCTTCGACATCGAGTGCCACCGATGGATCTCCAATCTCTCCTCCCACCTCTCACAAGAAGAACTACAGGAAAAACTGCAACACATACGCACCCTCTGTCTCGAAACCCTGCAAGGTGCACAACTATTGCCTCGCTGCAAGGAAGCTGAGCGCACCTTGTTGGAACAACGATTCACCGAGGTCATCGAACTACTTACTTACTACATCCAAGCCATCGACATTCTGCGCGACGGCAAGGCGGAGAAAACCATCCGTGACATTCTTTCCACCCTCTCCTCTTGCGCCTACATCTACCACCCAAGAAAGCAGTTCTGCATCATGCAGTGCATCTTCATGCTCGACTTCTCCATCATGGAAAGCCTGATCACCCTCATCCTCGACACACTCAGAAGTCAAGAGGTATATCTTTGGATCAGAAAACCATTCCAGATGCAATGGCTCAAACTGTTGCAAACCTACATAGAGAACATCTACGCACAGACCGACCGACTCTCCAGCGACCTACAGACCAAGGAGAGCATGATACAGGTGCTCGTGACGGAGCTGATTCTCAGCAAGCACACCAACCAAAACTTTTTCGACACCTCGCTCAACCAAGCCCTTCTCTATCGCCTGGTCAGCATCATGAACGTGAGCGACCCTAACAAGACGCTCCAGAGGTCGTTCCTCTCGCTCTTCACAAGCACCGAGTTTGACGCAGCCCTCCCTTTCAACAGCGACGATGCCTTCATCCTCGCCAACATGCTCTGCTCTCAGGAGAACAACGAGCAGGTGGAGAACTTCGACAACGCCAAGTACGAGAACGAGCAAGCCGTGCTCTCCATCACAGAGCAAGTGATCTCCATACAGCCGAAGAACCTGGACAAGGAGAACCTCTACCTGCCGCTGTCGTCCAGAATGGGACTGTGGCACGGTCTGTCGGTGAAGCTCGACGAGAAGCCACCACTCAACCTGCGTGGCAAGGTGGGCACCACCATCGAGCACTACAAGGCTTTGTGGGCATATATCAACAAGTCGCTCTTCTCGACCAAGAGAAAGGCAGCCAAGAAGCAAAACCGCAAGTTGGACATCGACGACGATACCGACATCATCGTCACCAAGCAGTTGGCTGGCAACCTGGTGTTCGAGTGCCAGATCGTAGAGGAAGGCGTGGAAGGCATGGGCACCCTCGACTGCATCAGCGACGTGGTACCTTACTACCCTGGTGAAATCAACCTGCACACCTTCCAGTACCAGAACATGCCGCTCCTGCTGCATGCCTACGTGAAGGACATCAATCCCGATGGCAGCTACGTGTTTGCCATGAGAGACATGATCACCGAGTACATCGACGACGTGAGAATCAACGACCTCTTCTACAACTCCCGTCTCACCTGTGTGCTCAACAACCGCAACGACTTCATCAACCGTGTGCCAGCCATCAGCAACGAGGGATTCTCCGTGAGCGTTGCGCCAGCACCGGGCATGAGCGTGGACGACCTGAAGAAAGGTATGATCGTGGAGGTCGACAACATCTCGGAGGGACCCAACGGATACCTGAACGGCAGCTTCCTGAGAGAGTCGCCAGAGAGCCGATTCAACACTAGCGAGGCATTCCACCAGTTGATGCTGGGCTATGCCAACCACGAGGTATATAATCCGGAGAAAGACAAGGACGAACTGGAGAACGTACGCTTGATAGACCAAGCACACGTAGGCGAGTTGATGGCGATCATCGACACCAAGGCGACCCTGGAGGAAGACAACGTGAAATCGTACAACTACCTCAACTTCTGCCGCTTGCTCGCCATCCTGCTGGAGAACAAGGAGCGCATCGCCTACTATGACAACCGCCTTGCCCTCCTGGAGATACTCAACGACTTCGCCCTCTTCGACAAGGTAGATACCAGCAAGATAGAGCACATCGCCGACACCGAGCCAGAGCTATTCGAGCGCAACGCCATGCTGCGCCACGACTTCATGCAACTGCGCATCATCGGTTGCCTCGACAGCGAGGAGCACTACGAGGAACTCTACAGATGGAGTTCCTGCAATGAGGACCCTCAGCTGCAACAACTCGCATCGCTCGTGCTCTCCCACAACTTCGTCAAGAAGTCGGGACTGCTCTCACAGGCTGGCGACATCCTCGACAAGATACGTGCGCTGCTCAAGCTCCACAAGTCTTCATCCAACAAGAAGAACTATGGCAAGGAAGACTTCCACACCGAGTTTAAGACCTCCATCATCTATCCTGAGAACTCGATGAAGGTGGATGTGGAAGCACAGACCGTCAAGATTATGCAGGAGATATGCGCCTTCCTCAACGCCGAGGGTGGACACCTGTACCTGGGTGTATCAGACATCGGCTACGAGATGGGCGTGGAAGAAGACCTCAAGAACCCACTCTTCAAGGGTTCACGAGACAAGTATGAGGTATATGTCAACAACAAGATCGTGTATTACCTCGGTCAGGAGGGAGCACACTACGTACACACCCACTTCGACGACGAGGTGAGCAATGCCGTGCTCATCATCGACATAGAGCCATGCCCTACCCCGAAAGCCGTGGGCACCATCTACTACGAGCGCATGGGAACCTCGGCACGCAAGGTGAACGACAACTACAAGGACAAGTTCCTTGCCCTCCGCAAACAATGGGCAGAGGAGCACGTGCCACGTCTGGTACAGACACAGGAGGAGATACAGGCAAGCAGTCAGACCACGGCTGCGGCAGCCAATGAGACCATAGCCGAGGAGAAGGTGACCACCAAGTTTGTGGAGACCGCCCCAGTCACCGATTTCATCCAGACCTCCCGTCTGCGCAACAATGCCTTGCACGACTACGAGGAAGGCTATCGCCCTCTCACAGCCGTGATCTGCCTGATGGGCACCGACGAGTACAAGGTGCTCGACGATGACGACTGGCAAGACTATCGCCTGAAGCTAGGCGTACATGAGGATGAAGAAGAAGGATGGCTCATCATGGTATATGAGAGCGGAAGAGTATGCAAGGTTTCCATCGAGGAACTCTTGCAGAGAGAGCGTGGCAGAGTATTCAAGCGATACGCTGGCGAGCAGCTCATCTATGCCACCATTGCCACGGATGCCGACTCCGTATGCGTGGGCTTCATCGATGGCAAGGGCAACCGATATGTAAGATTTGACGATGTCGTAGAGTTTGAGCACACCAAGATGCAAGCTGAGGGCACGCTCCCGATGGACGTACCTAACTCTGGTGTACACTATGTGGAAGTACTTCCTATATCACAGGTGCCAATCCTCAGAAACATCAACCGCAAGACGATCGGTTGCATCCTGAAGACCATCGAGGGCAAGAGATGTATGAAAGTACTTCCCGACTGCAAGATGAAATAAAATCAGGAGTCTTGGTGTAAGGAGACCTTGCCCACGGCAATGTCGATGATTTTCTTGCGCCGAGCTACACCTATTATATAATGTGCTTCCTTGCTACTGCAATGGAAGTACTTTTTCACCGCTTTGACGAGGGCTTCCTTCTCCACCGAAGTGACGCCCTCGGAATAAGCGCTGCGAACAGCGTTCTCGATATCCACCATCTTATACTCCACATGACGCTTGTGAAGATAAGAAAACACGACCAGTACCACGACTATTGCGAGCACTGCAAAAATAAATAATGTAACTTGGTTCATGGCATAAAAATTTAAAAATCTGATGCAAAAATAACACAATTTTCCGAAAAACATCACTTTTCTTCCACTTTTTTTTGATAATTCGAAAATAATGCGTACATTTGCCCTCAGAACCATAAAAAACATAGAGAAAATGCAAGAAACCGTTAAGAAAGTTTTGAGCGGCGATTTCAATCGCAAGAAGGCACTGATGTTTTTGCTCACTGCCTTGCTCACCATTTGTGTATGGAACCTGCCCATCAGCTACTTCGGCATTGATGGACTGACCGTTGTGCAACAACGTGTCATCGCCATCTTCGTGATGGCAGTCATGCTCTGGCTCACAGAGGCGATACCGGCATGGGCTACCTCCGTAGTCATCATCTTCGTACTCCTCTTTGGCGTCTCCGACTCGGCGTTCAACATCATGCAAGGCTCCGAGGGCGAGTATGGCAACCTGCTGGAATACCAAGGTATCATGGCTTGCTTTGCCGACCCTACCATCATCCTCTTCCTGGGCGGTTTTGTCATGGCGATCGCTGCCACCAAGAGTGGTCTCGACGTGCTGATGGCAAAGACCCTGATAGCGCCTTTCGGCAAGAAGTCGGAAAACGTGCTGCTGGGATTCATGCTCATCACGGGTATTTTCTCCATGTTTATCTCCAACACCGCCACAGCGGCGATGATGCTTACCTTCCTCACCCCAGTGTTCAAGGCTCTGCCTGCCAACGGCAAGGGACGCATCGCCCTGACCATGGCGATACCTATCGGCGCCAACCTGGGCGGTATGGGTACGCCTATAGGCACCCCTCCTAACGCCTTCGCCTACAAGGTGCTGACGGCTCCTGACGGATTGAACCTCGACCTCGGCTTCGGCGAGTGGATGATGATTATGGGACCGATGGTCATCATCATGCTCATCATGGCATGGTTTATCATCCGCAAGATGTTCCCATTCTCTCAGAAGACCATCGAGCTAAACATCGAGGGCAACATCCAGTACAACTGGCGCACCTATGTGGTAGCCGGCACCTTCATCCTCACCATCCTGCTCTGGGTATTCGGCAAGAAGTACCTGGGCATCAACGCCAACACGGTAGCCATGTTGCCTATCGCCGTCTTCGCCTTCACGGGCGTGATCACCGCCGACGACCTGAAGGAAATCGACTGGGCTGTCATCTGGATGGTGGCAGGTGGCTTCGCACTCGGTCTTGCCATGAACGGCACCGGCCTGGCAGAGAACGCCGTGAAGAGCATTCCTTTCGACACCTTCAACCCACTCGTCATCATGGTGGTATCCGGACTGGTATGTTTCGCACTGAGTAACTTCATCTCGAACACGGCGACCGCAGCCCTCCTCATCCCTATCCTCTCGGTGGTATGCGCAGGCATGGGCGACTCGCTCAATAGCATCGGTGGCACCTCCACCATCATCATCGGTGTGGCAGTGGCAGCCTCTTGCGCCATGTCGCTCCCTATCTCCACCCCTCCTAATGCCATCGCCTACTCCACTGGTCTCATCCAGCAGACCGACATGGCGAAGGCGGGCTTGACCATCGGTGTGCTGAGCATGGTGATCGGCTATGCGGTGCTCATCTGCTTCTGCAAGATGGGTGTCTTGTAATGATTAATAAAATATAAAACCATACGACTCCACAAATTATTCATAGCAATAATTTTGTGGAGTCTTTATTTTGTATTACCTTTGCACTCGCAATACAAAATGAAGATTACTTAAAAACCAATCTTCCTAAAAGAACAACACCAAAATGAAAAAGATCGTCATCGGCATAGACGTAGGCATCTCTACGACCAAGATCGTAGGTATCAACGAGCAAGGAATGGTCATCAGCCCTATCCGCATCAAGGCTACCGACCCTATCACCTCTCTCTATGGTGCCTTCGGAAAATATCTGCACGACAACCAAATCAGTTTGTCGGAAGTGGAGCACGTCATGCTGACGGGCGTAGGTTCGGCATACATTGACGAACCCATCTATGGGCTTCCTACCTCGAAGAGCGAGGAGTTTATCGCCGATGGACTGGGCGCCATGTACGAGAGCAAGCTAGACAAGATGATTGTGGTGAGCATGGGAACGGGCACCTCGCTCGTGAAATGCGAGGGCGACAACATCCGACACATCGGTGGCATCGGCATCGGTGGCGGAACCTTGTCGGGTCTCAGTCGCATCATGCTCAAGACCGACGATGTGAAGCAGATCGCCAACCTAGCCAAGGAAGGCGACGTATCGAAGATCAACCTCCTCATCGGCGACATCAGCGCCAAGCCATTGCCAGGTTTGCCGATGAACGCCGTGGCTTCCCTCTTCAGCAACGCCAAGGCGAACGCCACCAGGGAGGACATCGCCAAGGGTCTCATCTGGATGGTACTCCAGTGCATCGGCTCTGCCACCATCCTCTCCTCATTGGAGTCGGGCATCAAGGACTTTGTCTTGATAGGCAACCTCACCTTGCTGCCACAATGCCATGAGGTATTCCCTGCCATGGAAAAATTGTACAACGTGAAATTCCGCATCCCAAAATACTCGGAATTTTGCACTGCCATTGGTGCCGCTCTCAACTACAAGAGAAAGAGCAAATAGGGCTAACTGCGAGAGTAGCAGATTGTTAGACTATTCTAAGAACTACACGATTATTTTTTAACATTTCGGGCGTTTTCGTCCGTAAGTCCCCATTAGACAAAGAGTTATACTTTTTGGAAAACTCATTTTTTGTAAAGTTTTCCAAAACAAAATACCATCTATCTGATTATCAATGACTTAATATTTTTTAACAGAAGAAAAGTTGTCCAAAACTGCAAACTTTGGAATATCTTTTGTATCTTTGCAACATGAAAAATGAGGTATTTCTTACCTCCTTTTGGCATAAAATGTTAATATTAAGCTAATTATATATCAATCATAAAAGTAAAGCTAAAATGATACAAACTGTAGTTAAGCGTGACGGACGCATCGTTGGTTTCAACGAACAGAAGATTATGGCAGCCATACGCAAAGCCATGTTACACACAGACAAGGGTGAGGACAGCACTCTTATCGAGCAAATCACCGACCACATTTCCTTCCGTGGCAAGAGCCAGATGAGCGTGGAAGCCATCCAGGATGCCATCGAGATGGAACTGATGAAGAGTGCGCGCAAGGATGTAGCGCAGAAGTACATTGCTTATCGCAATCAGCGCAACATCGCCCGCAAGGCAAAGACACGCGACGTATTTATGAGCATCGTCAATGCCAAGAACAATGACATCACTCGTGAGAACGCCAACATGAACGCCGACACTCCTGCCGGCATGATGATGAAATTTGCCTCTGAAACCACCAAGCCATTCGTTGACGACTACCTCCTCAGCGAGGAAGTACGTGACGCCGTCCTGCATAACTACATCCACATACACGACAAAGATTATTATCCTACCAAGAGTCTCACCTGCGTACAGCATCCTCTTGATATCATCCTCCAACACGGCTTCACCGCTGGCCATGGCTCTAGCCGTCCTGCCAAGCGCATCGAGACCGCAGCCGTACTGGCTTGTATCTCACTGGAGACCTGCCAGAACGAGATGCACGGAGGTCAGGCGATCCCTGCCTTCGACTTCTACTTGGCTCCTTACGTAAGAATGTCTTACCAAGAAGAGGTGAAGAACCTGGAGAAATTGACCGGCGAGGACTTGAAGGACCTCTACGACGCTCCTATCGACGACTACCTGGAGAAGAGCCTCGAAGGCTTGGAGGGCAAGGCTCGCTTGGAGCAGCACGCCATCAACAAGACCGTGAACCGTGTACACCAGGCGATGGAGGCTTTCATCCACAACATGAACACCATCCACTCTCGTGGTGGCAACCAAGTGGTATTCTCTTCCATCAACTATGGTACAGATACATCTGCAGAGGGTCGTTGCATCATGCGTGAAATCTTGGAGAGCACCTATGAAGGCGTAGGAAATGGCGAGACAGCCATCTTCCCTATACAGATATGGAAGAAGAAACGTGGCGTCAACTACTTGCCAGAGGATCGCAACTACGACCTCTACCAGTTGGCTTGCAAGGTGACAGCCCGTCGTTTCTTCCCTAACTTCCTCAACCTCGACGCTACCTTCAACCAGAACGAGAAGTGGCGTGCCGACGACCCAGAGCGTTACAAGTGGGAAATCGCTACTATGGGTTGCCGTACCCGTGTATTCG
>ENA-OPLK01000107-OPLK01000107.1-human-gut-metagenome-genome-assembly--contig:-NODE-107-length-15508-cov-4.283375_pt1 | contig 15508 bp, 9 predicted proteins | sample MGYA00241792_ERZ501711 | MGnify/ENA primary metagenome ERZ501711 (study PRJEB25962, sample SAMEA2042204) | human gut metagenome | biome: human gut; feature: human-associated habitat; material: faeces... | reverse complement strand
AAATGCTTCTGGTCCTAAACGGTCTAATAAAGACAGCATCGTAAGATACGCGCTGGAGTCATAATTGGATTTAGTACGGATGCGATCCAGATAAGGTCTCAGTTTGGTATGCAGCAAATCTGTTGTATGTTTGGGCCGTTTTGTAAAGGCCACCATAAGACGTTCTGCATTGGTCACTCTCGTGCCCGTATCTGCACCAGAAAGACGCTGTCCATATCTTTCCACCTGTTCCGCACAAGCCAGTATCCTGCCAAATACATAACTTCTATCGCTGCAATTTTTATCCAATCCCATAGTGATACTTTCTCCTTTCCGGGCATAATACCCGCAAACCAAAGCGCACGCAATACTTCTTACCTTATTGGCTTCCCAAAATTCCAACGATACACTTGCAGTTGCCCGGTATACAGCGCTTTTCATGATATCCACTGGGATGTTTTTTCCATCGATGATACATGGCAGTATCCTCTCGATAGCCTGCTTTTTCAATTTGTCATCCGCTTTCTCTCCATAGGCCGCTTCTATGATTGCGAGCGGTGCAGGTGCTCCGATAAAGAACACATGTGCACGCTTGTCGCCGGGATTCCGGGTTTCGGTTCTATCTTCATCTTCCAATTTCCAGCGAAATTTTCGATGCCAATCTTCAATGCGCTCAAGGAATCGGGATCCCTGCAGCTCACGATAATACCGGATAGCCAGCCGTCCTGGTACCGCCGCATCCAATGCAATCACCGAAACCGAAGCCGTATCAGGGACACGTTCCTTGTATCCTTGCATAACTTTGTTAAAGGCCTTAGCAAAGTTCTCCTCTGTATCTGTGATAAGTGCGGCATCATCACAGTCAAATCCAAATTCATCCTCTCCCTGACGTATCATATCCAGCGTATTCACCTGCCATGACGGCAAAGGTTCGTCACAGGTTCCCCAGGTCAGAATGGTTTCACCCCCACAAATTGTACCCTGTCTGGAAATCAGCCACCGCAGCGCGCTGTGTGCTTTTTGCGTTGCTTCGTAACCAATAGCCATGGCCTCCCCAGCGGTGAGAAAACGGCCGCGAAATGTAAAATTTGTCGTATCATTGCTGGAGATGAGCTTAGCCCGATCCCCTGCATTGCGAACCTTATAGGGACTCAGTTCAGAAATCTTAGTCTTTTTCCCTTCTGCATAACAATAATCCTCCTTTTGCAATTCCTCTTCCATGTAGTCCTGAAAGCTTTTCCACACATCTGGATCATCGCAAAGGCGTACTTCATTGACGGAAAAACGCACAAAGGAATCAAAGGCTGTTTCGTTTTTCTTCATATTCTGAAAAATGGAAGGAGCGTTTTCTTTCCCTCCCTTCCAGTTTTTCATCAAGCTTCCATCTTGATTCAACGGAAGGATCTTATATTCTGACAAATCATGGATCAAGCATTTCTTCTGCAGGTATGTGTATACAGCCTGTACATAAGGATGGGCATAAGGAGAACTACACCAATCCTGCAGATTCTTCATGTATTCTTCGTAGTCAAATTTCTTTTTTTCACCGCCATACTGCACATAGTCACCTGCTATATACTGCAGCTTATCAAATAACGGATGGGGTACCAATCCAGAGGTCCTCGCAGAAGATTTCTCTGTACAGGGAATGATCGTATTCATTTCATCCAGCCGGAGCACTCTTGCCCGGACGAAATCTCCCTTTCCTGTCAGAGCCACTTCAATATTGACCTTTTGCGTTGTGTGGCTGATTGGGACGAGCGGCACTAACCCCGGTTCCATTTTCCCAACAAAAGCAGAATTCCCATCAAATACGGAAATGCAATGATCCAGCCATCCCATCGCCATTCATCTCCTTTTCCAAATCATCGCAGCCTTGCATTGTTTTACCAATGACAAAGGATTTGCCCGTTCCCTTTCTAATAGGCCGGATCATGGGACATTCTTCCGGGCGGCAAAAGTGAATGATCCCTCTCTCCTCCATCACAGGATGCCACAGACGAACCTGCATCATTTGATTAGAGCTTTCATCAGGATAAGTAATCCCATGTACCATCACACCAAGGGGCATTGACAGCGAGTGGTCGTAGGCACTTTCTCCTTCGCCAAAAACACAGGGTTCAATATACCCCTGACACTCCCTCGTCCCAAGAAAAATATCCCGTCGGCCGCCCCGTTCCAGCATCCGCCTGGCAATCCAGTAATGCTTATTTTCATTTCTGTCTTTTGCTAAATCTTTCCGGTAAAGATTCCATTCGAAATGAGCCTGTACCTGATATTCAACATTTGTCAAATATGTATAAATGGACAAATCATTAGTCCCATCATTGTATCGAATGGGACGAATTCCTTTGGATTCTGTTTCAACCACATGCATAATACGTACAGCATCGATCACCCAGGTAAACGTGGGCTTCCAATAGCAGCTTTCCATGATGCCTTTCAATGCCTGATATGTCGGCACTGGATAGGTATATTTTTCCCCGCCCACCCGCGTGATGGGATCGCTGAAAAGCGCATACCTTCCCCACACACGGGCTTCAATCGTATTGGGATATTTCACAATACTCCCTTCTTTCTGCAGTAAACTACATAAACATCAATAAAAACAAAAATCCATTTCCCCTTTTTTCATTCTGATTCCCTTATCCGGATCATAATATCCCTCCTGCAGAATAAGCACTTCTCCATCACAGGCACGTATGATGCCATGCTGTTTTTCCAGACACTTGCATGCTCCTTGGCTGATGCTCACGGTGTAGGGATGGAGCTTGGACAGGATGGAACGAATAGCTTTTGGTTTAGCCGACAATAAATCAGCAATCCTCATTTTCCCTTCCTCATATGGTACAATCACCGATACATTTTCATCTGGGATAGCTTTAAAATGGCTTTCTGCCAAGGAAAACGCCTGTGTCATCGTACAGGCTCCTCTCCAATTGTAATCCTCCTTTTTCCATGTCTTTTGCAGCGGGATCCTGCCTTCTTGGTAAGTACTCAGCAAATCCAAAAGACTAATTCTTTTGTGCCGGTCTTCCGGCAAGGAAATAGTATACTTCATCTTATCTGCCTGATTAAAATAAATATGATAATACTCTTGTATCATATCTGGTGATAGTAAATCTTCCTGGGGATGTTCCTTTATAATACGCTCTGTTACCTGCCTTGCATCATCAATATCAGGCAAGCGCCGGAGATCCTCTAAGGTATCATTGCAATTGATGAGGTATACATTCCGGCATGTCGACTCTCCATTGCGGTTGCATCGTCCGGCGGCCTGTGCCACACTGGGGAGCCCTGCCATGCTCCGGATCACGCAGGAGAAGCTCAAATCCACCCCCGCTTCAATGAGCTGGGTACTTACACAGACCAGTCGATCTTCCTGCTTCTTATCTGTCTTTGCCTGCCACTTTTTAATATCTTTGATTACTTGCTGCCGATGTGCTGTACATAAATTAGTAGACAAACAATACAGCTCCATATTCGGCAGCTCGATCCTTTTGATTTCCTCATACACCGCTTCCGCCGCTTTTTTCGTATTTACGATAATCAGCAGACTGCGGTTTTCATTTAGAAGCAATTGGGCAAAATCGCCAATCCCTTCTGCGGTATACCCGCCGGGAACAGTCTGAACGACCACATGAGTCCGCTTGAAATCTTTAAAATCCTGTTCATATCCCTCTGCCAAATCCATGGACTTGGCATACAGCACTGGCTGTTCCACATGCCTCAGATCCGGCTGCGTCGCCGTACACAAAATAATTGTGCATCCCAATATTTTATGGAGAAAATCAATGGCCAGATTAAACATAAAGACCATTTCTCTCGGGACCGTCTGTACTTCATCAAACAGAAGTATGGAATGCGCCATCCCAGCCATTCTTCGTACATTGCTCCTTGGCCCGGCGAAAAGCGTATTGAGCCACTGTACCATCGTGCTGACAATGCAGGGAGTTTCCTGCCACCGGGCCATTTGCATGAGAAGCTTTTTATTTTCCTCCATAGCGGCAGGATCTTCACTATCAAGCACAACATCGGAATGATGTTCCAACACATTTTGAGATCCTAAAACTTTGCGAAAGACTTCCGCATTTTGTTCAATAATACTTTTGTAGGGAATAAAGAAAAAGATGTGCTTTGCATTTTGTCTTTTCGCCGCATGGATCATGTAGCGAAGCCCGGTCAATGTTTTCCCACCGCCGGTAGGTACATACAGCCGATAAATCCCCGGTTCGTCAGCAACATGGTGAAGACATCCCTCGGAAATCTTCTGCCTCATTTTGTCAATCGTATAATTTACGGGTAAACGGCATATGTAATCTTCGGTACAAAGCTGCAGCTTTTCCCATTCTTCCTTCCGCTGCATGGCTCTTTCTTTCTCGCGCATCTGCAATTCATCCCATTCCTCCTGCCACGAGACCTCCTTCTTTTCCTTGGGATGAATTTCTATATTCATAAATGCCGACGTATCCGTCCAGTCTGCATCCACCAAAACACTGAATAAAAACCGCTGAAGCATCCCGATAAAAAAGTGATGACGCACAGGAGTTTTTTCTACAAAAGCTTCACGGATCTTCTTAAACGCACCCTTAATTTCTTTAACTGCAAATACGATATGCTCCTGTAACTCCTCCTCCGTACAGCAATCCTCAAAAAAAGAGTGCAGCCCCTGCTCATAGACAGCATCATCCTGTCCCCTCCGCAGCCCATTTTGCCAGATTTCCTTTCCAAAAGGATCCACCATGTCCTTTCTACCGGAATGGTGCCAAAGGATGGCCGTTGCCGCCAACTCCACCAACAAGTACATATAAGGATTTATCGGACCTGCCTTTTCCATTGCTTCTAAGCGCTCCACCAAGTATCGAGCTCCTGCATAGGCATGGGGATACTTTTCTGGACTTCCCGATAAACGTCGTTGTACGGGCTCAGCCGCTTTTCCCATATCATGAAGCAAGCCTATCAAATAACCTACATGGCCTAAGTTTACCGCCATACAGGCAGCACAGCATAGGCGCGCCACGTTACGGCTGTGTTCCCGCAGCGATTGGACCTGCACATTTCCATCTTCATCTATCATCCTATGTGCTATTATCATAATTTCTCCAATTATTTCTTTTTCCTTCTTTTCCCAAATCAAATTCTTATTTATTTTTATTCTACCATTTCCCCTTAGACAAGATGTGACATATTTATTTTATTGGGGATAAAAAAATTTTATAGCATATGACAGATTCCCTTAAAAGCAAGTCCAAAGGACATCTTTGCAGATGTGCTTTCAGTTAATCAGCGACTTGTTCCTCCCAGCGATTCCAGCCAACCGAGATTATTCTCTTAAACACAATGTGAGCCTATCCCTCCTCTCGTATCGTCATCCCGAGCGTAGCCGAGGGATCTTTGTTGCTGCGGCTTTGTTGTTCCCTTTGCTCATCCGTTTGCATGAAGCACCGTATCCCACATTCATGGAGTATCAGGCTTCCCGTTTCCGTTCGCACGCATACACCATTTCAGCGCGAACGAAAAAGATTTCTCGCTTGCGCTCGAAATGACGGTACGGGAAAGCGGTATTCTCGCATCACTTTCCTTCTCACGCGGGAAAGCTTTGGTGCAGGGACACGACTCTCCCTCCTTCCTATGGAAGGAGGTGCCCCGTAGGGGCGGAGGTTGGCTCACGCAGCGGAATAAAAAGCAATGGGCAAGGAGCATTTTCTCGTATTGTCATCCCGAGCGCAGCCGAGGGATCTTTGTTGCAATCCTCTTCCTCACCAGCTCTGCTGATCCGTTTGCATGAAACACCGTATCCCACATTCTTGGCATATCAGGCTTCCCGTTTTCGTTCGCACGCATACAGTATTTCACCGTGAACGAAAAAGATTTCTCGCTTTCGCTCGAAATGACACGCGGGAGAGAATAGATATTCTGATCCCCAATTATTCTTTCTTCATCAGTTTCAGCGACGGTGTAAAGTAGCCGACGAGTTTCCCCTGCCGCCAGCGGAGGTCGTAATCGATGACAGCGATACCGGCGAGGTCAAATTTCACTGCCGCACTACAGGAGGAGAGCAGGTAGGACTGCAGGAAGGGATGGTGGGATACGAGCGCGATGGGACTGCCGTCGGAGATCAGATGATTCAGCACCATCTGCCAGTTCGAGGAGAGAAGCTCTTCGGCGGTATGGATCTCCTCGGCAAAGCACTCTTCGGCGAGGATCCCCGCCGTCTGGCGCGTGCGCTGGTAGGGGCTTGTAAAGATACGGATGGGATTGTCCTTCAGAAATTTGCTGAGGATGCGCGCACTTTTTCGTGCCTGACGCATACCCTTCGGCGTCAGGGAACGATTTTTATTGGCGATATCTTCTGTCTCCGGCTCTGCTTCGCCGTGACGCATAAGGATGATGTACATAGATGACCTCCTTGGTATTGATCGTAAATGAGACTCGAAGGCGAGAAGACGATAGACCGAGCGCCCGACAAGTCCGAAAGCATGAATCTAAAGTCTGAAGTCTGATATCTGATGTCTCCCAGTCTCTTAGTCTCACTGCGTTTTCTCTTCTTTATTGATTCTCGTACTATACTGATCTCTTTCTTTAGCGCTTTTCGCATAGGTCACATTGATATTTTTCCCGACCGTGGTGAAGGTCTGCTCGACGGGCGAACCATTGGCGAGGACCTTCGCAATGACTGCGCGGCCATCCTTGATATGGATCAGTGCCGAGAGCTCATTTTTCCTATGAGTCTCCGTGGTCTTCTTTTGCTCATTCTTCACCTGTACGCGTTCGGAGAGCTCGACGATCGAGAGCTTGGCGAGCTGCTCAGGCGACATGTACATCCTGTCGGCAGGGAAATGGAAATGCACCATGCCGTCGATATACGACAGTACGCGAGTGATGAGGTAGTCCCCACCGGGACGGGTATCCTGCGCCCCGGTGATCTCCATCATACCATCGGCATTTCGGGTGAGCGCGAGATAGATCTCCTCTCCCTTCTCCGGTGCTTTCTCCCCGTGCCACGGAGCTTCGGTGAGAGGCACTGTCACGGGAAGATAATTTCTTTCATAGAAATCCCCCTTGAAATCGATCGCCGCAGGGACCTGATACTCTGCCCCATCGATCATCGTACTGCGATATTCGCCGCGGATCCAGACAAGGCTCGTAAGCTCTACGACTGCCGCCGCCGCGAGGAGAATGAGAGACAGCTTCTTATTCAGCATGGTCGTCCTCCTTTTCTTCCTCTGCGGAAACCACTTTTCGTTTCCTCTTCGCAGGCAGGTACAACAGCAAGCAGACTGCGCCGGAGAGCAATCCAACCATCAGGAAAAAAAGCCCACGCTCAGAGAGCGACAGTGCGGAATCCATCACGCGGATCACGCCGTCCGCTGCCAGAAGCGCGACACCGCCCCAGCACTGCATCGGACGATCCATCTGCACGCCGCGGGCAATGACGGCGACCGAAAGGATCGCACAGAAAATAGAGACCACCGTCGCAGAGAGCGCCCCGGAGGATCCAAAGATCGCGATCATCGCCGAGACCGCCATGATGAAAGGCGTAAGCCCCGCAAGGATCGAGAGCCACTCCTTCTTGACCGCCATACGCACGATAAGCACCGCATCCGCAGCAAGGAAGAGCAGGAAAAGGAACCACAGTGCGTAGCTCCCCGACACATCTGCCCAGACTGCCCCATACGAGCCTTCGAGCAGCACCGCAAAGACCGCGATCCCACCGAAGAAGCGGAGCGCTGCCGCGCCTACGCCATAGGAGCGGAAAGCTCCTCCCGCCATCCATGTAAGCGACGCCGCAAGCGAAAAGAAAAGCGTCTGCCACAGCATATTTCCCGCCGACCAGAAGATCAAAAGGAGAATGCCGACCGCCCAGACCCAGGAGAAGCACACGACAGCGCGGTCACGATGCTCCCGCAGCAAATGCACCAGCATCACGAGCGCCGTCAGCATGTAGATCCATGAAAGGAACTCCGGCCAGCCGCGCACCGGCGCCGTATAGAAGACCCCCACGGACACGATCATATACAAGATGCCGGACGCCGCCGAGCTTGTCACGAGCGTCAGCACCAAAAGCAGCAAACCGCAAAGCGAAAGACCCACGTAGAGATCATCCGTCAGCTTGAAAGAATCCGCCACCATCCAGAAAGCAGCGAGAATGCTCACACCGTGGAATGCAGCAGCCGATTCGCGCAGGAAGACAGGCATACGGTGATGCCACGTCTTCGCCGGCTCCAGATGCTCCTCCTCCATGAGCGCTCCCCATAGCTCAGCCTTTTTGCCGATGCGCTGCGCTCTTTCCAGACTCCCTGCCGAGTCTGACACCTCATCGAGCACCCCCGACGCGCCAAAGGGCATCGCTGTCCCTTTCACTGCGACCGGATCATCAGGGATCCTCCGATCCAACAGCACCATGGTTGCCACGAAGAGAAGCGAGACCAGCAAAGGAACGAGCGCCAGCAGAAACCGCTCATCCTGCGTGAGCCCACTCCACAGACCTGCTCCCAGAAATCCCAGCCCGCCCAAAAGGCAGACCAGCGCCATCACAAAGAAGGCCTCCTTGTACGGCCCCGGTTTCCCCTTCCGGTACCGGGCCAGCAGCACCTTCCCCTCTTCTTCACTGATGAGCTTCTCTTTCACCCATGCGGGCACCTCGCGCTTCAGCCAGTGCCTGTTTGTCATACTATCACTCCTACGATCGGACTTTTTATCATAAAATCAAAACGCCGCGCCTAGGGAAACACGGATGAAATCGTTGTCAGATTTTACTCTTGAATTTTTATACATGACGAGGAATAGCCTGACGCGAATAGCGAGCTATTTAAGGAAGGCTAGGACGAAGTCATGTATAAAAATTCTTGTAGAATCTGACTCTGCGATTTAATCAGCGTTTCCCTAGAAATGCAGTGGCATTCACTGCTTTTATTGTATACAACAATGGATGAAAAAGCTAGAGAAACACGGATGAAATCCCACGGCAAGAACGAAACGGGAGGGCATCGCCCGATTGCAAAAAAGCACCAGCCATAAAGACTGATGCTTTTTTAGAAAGATCATGATCACATGCAAGGCATGGAGAGAGAGGCCTCCATACCATCGCCTATTTCATTAGAAAGAAAGACGCACACCCGCATTCCACTGCCACGGGGTATCGACCTTTCCGCCTTCCGTTCTTTCCACATCGAAGTAGAAATGCATATCCTTACCGAAATTCAGATTCGTACCGACACCGAATTCCCACCAGCTGCCGCCGAGATCCTGATCATAGGTATCAGAAGCCACGCCATTGCTCATGCGCATAGCCACATCGCCCTTGAAATCGTAGAGGTAAGACGCGCGGACATAGACATTGCCCGCTTTGACATCCTTGCCCAGCGAGAATCCGAGACGGCCGACAAGGCTGTCCAGACTGTCCTGATGAACCTTCGCCCCTTCCGAGGTGGTGAAATCTGCCGAAGAGACCTTGCCATAGGTCAGCTCAGCCTGCGGTTCGATCCAGAAGCCATCCTGCTGGAAACGCTTGCCATATTCCGCAGACAGCGCATACCCATTCGTGCTGTACTCGCCGATACCGACGCCACCGATGGTATCGAAATCATTCTTCATGTGAGCATACTTGGCGATGAGATCGATGAAGCTGCCATCATCGCGCAGGTTGCTGCCATACACAGCAAAGCCCGTATTCTTATTCGTACCGCTGCCGCCGACCAGATTGTTTTCGCCATCGGTATAGGTGAAAGCACCGCCCAAGATCCAGTCATCCGCGATCTTGTGGTCATAGCCCAGCTGATAATAATTGTACTGGTTCTTCACGCCCTGCGAGCCGTACTTCGCTTCGCCGCGGCTCATGCGCGCCCAGATGCCCTGCTCGCCCTGGCTGTCACGGATCTCGCCAAGACGCTTGTTCATATCATTGTTTTCCTGACGCCAGGTCATGAGAGAAAGTGCACCGAGCTTGCTGATGGAAAGGTTCGTCTGGTTCTGGGATTTCACTTCATTGACGACATGGCCGTTTGCGTCCACCTGTGCGTAATACTCCCCTGCGATCACTCCGGCATCCGCCTTGAGGCTCTTTGCGATAGATTTGCCATCTTTATTGACAGCTACACCAGCCAGCTTCTGCGCAAGCGTGCTGTCGCCGGCGATCAGATCCGCAATATTGCCGGCTCCTTTGATGGTGATATTTGCATCCGTCGCATTCTCTGCCTTGAGCTTATTATTGAGGCTGTTCGTCGCGATCGTACCGTTGCCGGAGAGCTTCTTTGTGACATTGACCGTCTGCTGATCACCCGCAAGGTCAATCGTAGCGTCATTCAGTGTCACGTTCTGCATATTCGCCGTCTTGACATCGCGTCCGACATGGATCACGCTGTCACTCGAAGCATTGACATCATTGACAAAGCTGTCGTCCGTCATGTTCCACGAAGCACCGTCAGCCATAGTGAGCTTGAATCCAGTGACATTGCCCTGAAATGGCTGGGCATCCATTTCGATGACATGCTTGTATTCACTGTCAGCATCATTCGTTTTATACTCCTGATAAGCGCTGCCCGTCCAAGAAGAGTCTTTGCCCGTCAAGTTCACATTTACATAGGCATCAATAATATTCCCACTATTGTGATAATTTTGCGGTGTTGCAGGGGTTTCGAATACGATATCCCCATTCAATACGGTGGAGTGTTTTCCGTCTGTATTGATGTTCGTCGTGGAGCGACCGCGTACATCAAGGGCATTCTTCGCATTGACCGTCAGATTGCCGTTGATGTTCACTTGACCGTTTGAAAATGCACATATACCAATTTGAGATGAGTTCAGGACAATCTCATCTGCTTTTACAGTTAGTGATGCAGCGTTAGCTGGTGCATTTTCTTTCTGCCAACCGCTCTGAACACGAAGTGCAGCTACCATGCCTGCTGTATCAGCACCTTTTACATCTATCTGTAGTTTTTTTGTCTTTACGTTAACGATACTCGCTTGATCATTTTCCTGGGGTGTAAATGCAATCGCCAGAATTCCATCTACATTGCTGGATTGACTGGCAAACATGTTCTCAGTATTTATTGTAATACTTTCAGTATTATCGCCGCCAAGATTCAATGTTCCGTATTCATAAGCATCAGCCCCACCCAACCAATTCGTAGCAGTAGCAGTAGCAGCAGTAGCCTTTGCAGTAAGCTTTATAAATTTATTTGTTACGGTCTTATCATTCTTATATGCATCCGTTTCTTCAGGAAAATTTGCAGTCACTGTTCTATCAAGCGTATCATCTGCATATGCAACACCTGCGCCTAGCAAAGCAATCAATCCCGCCGCAATGAGTCTCTTCGTTTCTTTCTTCATACTATATTCCCCTCTCTCGGAAAAATAAAAAGAAATAGATGACAACTCTCTATCACAACCATTAGATACTCCTACCGACAGTGTACCCCCCCGATTATATTGTCAAATTTCTATATATCTATGCGGGATCCGCATGCATGCGAGACAATCCTCCCGTCCGTATCGTCATCCCGAGCGTAGCCGAGGGTCTTTATTGCACTGCCGCCCTATGCACACATGCGCCCTCACTCAAACGACACCTTGGTGCTTCCTTTTTCGCCTTTCCCTCACCCACGGTTTACCGGTCTGCAGGAAGGATCCCTCCACTTCGGTCGGGATGACGTTTAAGGGAAACGAGTAGTCTCACATAGTTTTTCACACCGCTACATGGATCTATCCTGCGCCTTCGGCGCGGGCCGTTTGGCCTCACAGGAAGGCGCCTTAATGGGCAGGCTAGGCGCCTCTTTGGATTAGGCCAAACTCGGAAGTCCCTCTGCGGGACTTCCGTCTCCAAGGGCCTACTCGTATCGTTGTTATGACTGGTAACCCGTGACTTGAATACCACTTTCGGGCATCGCCCAATAAAAAAAGGCAGCGAAGCCTCCACCTTCCCCTTTGAACCTATAGAACCTACGCCCTGAAGCTTGAAAGCAGAAAGAACAATCTACCCTTTATGTGAATCCTCATAGGTGAAGCGGGTTCTGAAGGTTCACAAGGTCCCCACCTTTCGTGAATACCATATATTCAAAACTCCGCGGCGCTTCTTATGTTCTTATGCACCGCACCGCCCCCATAGAACCCGCCCCCCTCTTTCATCCAATCAAGGGGGCGGCACGCCCCGGGGCTAACCTTGAACCAATTCACACAAAGCAAAAAACACCAGCCATAAAGACTGGTGCTTTTGCTTGCCATAGCAGGATTTCAAAAACAATTAGAAACGATATCCGGCCTGGATGTACCACTGGTTCGACTGGGTATCACTGCCCTTCTGATAGCGATAGCCGCCGCCCAAAGTCCATGTGCTGTTTTCTGCTTCTACGCCGAGGCGAGCGAGGAAGGCACTTTCACCGATGTCGAAGGAGAAAGTATCCGCTGCATTGCCGAGGCTGACGGTTTCCTTCGTGTCCTTATCTCCCATCGCGAAATTGTACCCGATTTCAGCGACCGGGGTAAGGCTCCAGCTGCCATTCTTGACCTCATGACGGAATTCCACACCGACCGGCAGATTCCAGAGGTTGGCATTTTCCGTTTCATGCTTCATGCCAAGGCTGTCTGTGAAGTCTCCGGTATGAATGCGGTAGTAGCGAAGTCCTGCATACGGAGTCAGGGAAGACGCGCCAAGCGCAATTTCCTTCTCAGCACGAATGCCGGCGAAGAAGGCATTGCCATCCACAGAACCCTTGATGGTCGTTTCCAGCTGGGTCTGCTTCAGATCATTATCGCTCTTGATGAAACCGATATCCGCTTTATACTGGATACCGCCAGCGGTGAAGTGATGGTACACATCACCGCCATAGTACTTGGTATCATTCTTCCCGATAACGCCATCCTTCTCTGTATGGCTGCCATCCGCATACGCAAAAGCGATGCCTGTGCGGGAGTTTTCATCGGAAATCAGATCACTGCCGATGAGGAAGCCATTGTACTTCACATCATACTTCGCCTTTCTTCCAGCGACCTGGAAACCGTCCACCTTCTTATCCTGACGGAGGTAGTTTGCCCAGATGCCGCTTCCTTCTCCCTTGTGGTCAGCGATCATGCCGGAGAAATCCTGTGCAAATCCATATGTGCCGTGGGTCACGCCAGCCATTTCCGCAATCGCCGCTGCATGTTCAAGCGCATTATTCGCCTGTGCATCCGTCGTGCCTTCGCCAAATGCCTTGTCCAGGAAGTCCGTCAGTTTTCCTTCATTCTCATCCGCTTCTTTCAAGATGTTAGAAATCGGGGAATCCTTCGAAATCTCATCGATATTTGACTTGAAGGTGTAGTTGCCGTTTGCATCCTTTTCGACGGCTTTCGTGCGGCGGCTGTCACCATAAATCTTATCGAAATCATTTCCTTTGTTTTCCGTCCCGCTCTTGATAGCGGTAGAAACATCATAGACCGTGCCATCCCTCTCCGCATTCGCGATATACAGGCTGCCCTTCGTCACGTCGACCGTGCTGTTCTCATCCGCCGTGATGATGGTCTTCACCTTGTTGTTGGCATCTGCTTCCGCCTTGATGCCAGCACCCTCTGCCAGCTTGACGCTGCCGCCATTGGTGGCTGCAATCTTCGCGTCGCCGCTTACGGTATTATCGGTGCCTTTGATCGTGTAAGAAGAATTTGTCCCGTCGACTGTGACCGTGCTGCCATTAGCGAGCTTCATCTGGTTCGTGATGAGCTTCGAGCCATCATTGACCTGAAGCGTGCCGCCATTCATTTCGAGCGTATCATGGACCTCGACATGCACTCCATTCTGCGTGACATCCAGCGGCTGGATATCCTCATCCGCATCGAGTGCCAGCGTAGTCACCTTATTCTGAATGCCGCTCAAGGACAGCGTGGTATTATTCAGCGTCATCTTGTTCGCGATCAGCGTACCGACGCCCACGATGTCAATTGTTGACTTTTCCATGGTGATCTGGTCGGAATTCAGTTTACCGTTCTCGATGGCAATGGTGCTGTCACCCTTCATGTCCAACTGATGAACAGTGACGTCAGCAGCTTCTTTGACTACCATATCATCGTCATTATAAGAACCTACATCCAAAAGACTGCCGTTGTCCATTGTCATCTTCTGAATTTCAGCTTTTGTGCCGTTATCAGCAAAAAACAGGCTATCGTCTGCGTGCAAATCACCGATGGAAATCTGACTGTTTTCTGCATAAAATATCGCACTGTTTAATGTTGCTGAACCTGATTCGACCGTGCTATTCTTCGCCGTAAAGGCAGCGCTCTCAGAATAATTTAAATCTTTAGCTTCTTTTCCCTCTACAGTAAGAGCAGCTGCTTTGACCGTCGCACCATTCACTGCCAAAGTCGATACTTGATCCAGCTTATTGATCGTATCGCTGTTTTCCTTTTCTGCCCACTCGTTATTCGGTCCCCAGGCTCTGACAACGATTTCTCCGCCTTTTGTGATGCCTGTAGCAGGCTGCTCCCATTCCGTATCCGTTGCCGATGTATCTTTCGTCACATCCAGCACGGCACCATTCGTAACATTGAACTGCCCTTTGTTCTGCACCAATACATTTTTCACACTGGCAGTACCGCCATCAATAGTGATAGATCCGACAGGCAGTCCTTCTTTTACAGGACCGTTATCATTCTCAATTTCAGGGTCAGGAACTGTATTTCCCGCATACAGCCAATTTCCCGATGTCGTACTGTTCTTCAGCGTGATGGCAGCATTATATGCAAGAGCGCCAGTAGTTACTTTCGCTCCATTGACTTCCGCTTTACTTCCATCGCTTACAATAAATGCAGTTTGAACACTATCGATACTGCCACCATTTACAGTAAGAGTACTCCCAGTATCTACACCAATTTCACGCTGTCTATCGCCGCCATTAATGAAATCGACATTATTAGCGGTCAGGTTGGAGCCGTTTCGTAGCCAAACACCTTTTACGTTTTGATTACTTACTGTAAATGAACCATCTTCATTTTTTACGAGACCTATTGCATTATCTTTAAACGTCACATTCGTTCCATCGAGAATGATATCATCTGCCCAAGACGAAACCACACCCGTCATTCCAAAGACCAGCGAAAAAGCCGCGATCTGCGCTAACACCTTTTTGCTTTTCATCTGCACTCCTCTTTTCTGCAAGACACGCTCGCCACACCACGAAGAATCTAAAACGACCATTATTTAGCAACCTAAAAACCTGCTTACAGTCTACCCCCCCGGTTATATTGTCAAATTTCTATATATCTATACTAAATGTGCATAGGTGCTATGGGAAATAATATAGAGAAAAATCATATTGCAAGAGTGACTTATGAAAAAACACTTCGGGCATCGCCTAATAAAAAAAGCGGCAAAGCCGCTACCATATAAGCCTTCCCCACATGGGAAAGGAGGACCGCGTCAGCGGCGCTCGGGTGCTTTCGTATGCAGAACAAATGCGCCTCTCTTTCTCCTATACTGCCAGCTGTCTTTCATACCATAGTCACCCTATCCGCCCCCGCGGGGCACCTTCCCCTAGAGGGGAAGGCTGCGATACGAGAATAC
>ENA-OPLK01000088-OPLK01000088.1-human-gut-metagenome-genome-assembly--contig:-NODE-88-length-16275-cov-3.626942_pt1 | contig 16275 bp, 10 predicted proteins | sample MGYA00241792_ERZ501711 | MGnify/ENA primary metagenome ERZ501711 (study PRJEB25962, sample SAMEA2042204) | human gut metagenome | biome: human gut; feature: human-associated habitat; material: faeces... | reverse complement strand
TCGTGTGAGCACACCCTTTCTGCATTCTTATACGCTATTGTTTATACTATGCATCCAGTGAATTTCTGGCTTCATAGAAGCGCTTTTCCAGTTCGCGTCGCAGGTCGTCCTTGCGGTCCATATTCAGTTTCTTGCGGATATGGCTGCGCTGGCTGGTGATGTTCGATTCACTCTTGTTCAGTTCGTTGCAGATTTCCTTCAGCATCTTGCCTTCCAGCACCATCTGGCAGATTACCCTCTCACTGTTGGTAAGGTCGGCACATACCAGATCCCAAGCCTTCTTGCTCAGTTCGCTGGTCTTCAACTGTTCTGCGGCACGGTCCAGGATATTCTGCTGCTGTTCCGGGCGCAGGCGGCTCAGCAGGTTCACCGCCATATCCTTCTCTTCATCCTTCAGGTCGGCAAGCATGTGCAGCGCCTTCCTCTCTTCTTCCCTAAGCTGCTTGGGTTGTCTGAGTTCCTTGACCATGACAGGTTCCCAGTTATAGAGCCATACATACAGAATCATCAGGAAACCTACCAGAACAGCCTTGATGCTGAAGAGCAGCACGGAGATCTGCGTATGCGAGATGGCTACCGCCACCACAGGCAGCAGAGCGATGGTAAAGCCGAAAGAGGTTCGGTTGAGCTGCTGGCTCTGGGCGGTAATGGCAAGTATAAACATGATGAAGATATTGCTCATCACGCTCAGGTTGTCCCGGTCGCCCTGATAGTGCAGACAGAGCATACTGTCAATCGCCAGCTTCACGAATACGAGGATATAGAGCAGGGAGATGCCGGTCTTGAATACCACCTTGCGCTTCAGCACCACATACATCAGCAGCGCCAGTGCAAGGGTATGGACTACATTACAGAACATGCCCCCCCATGCTTTCATCATGTAAAACAAAAGGAAGTGGTAGGGAATAATGAGTATCTCTACCAGAGTCAAAAGGACGAAGGCAATCACCCTTCGGCGATCCACCACTCCACAGTAGTCAGGGCATAAATGATGTTCCAAGCGCAAACACCAATCCCAAAGTTTGTTCTTAGCTTTCATTTCTTGCTTTCAATTTACTTATAGTTTAAACAATCGTTGATACTTATATATCATCAAAGTCTTGCCCGCTTGGGGCTTTTGCATACCTTTCAGGACCTCTGAATCCTGAATTCATTGTTGATTTACTAACTTATTCTTATCCGCTGCAAAATTACAACGAAAAATCGGAAAACACTAAGAAAGTAGGTTAAAAAGAGGTGAAAAAAGCAAAAAACAGATGAGAAAAAGCATTTTTCAGGGTTTTTCCGTGTTTCATTTATGCGGTTTTTATTCGGTATCAGCATTTTTAGGCGCATTTTTCTTGGCAGCAATCGAAAAAGACGCTATCTTTGCAATCGTAAAAACAAAGTTCGCGGTTTCAAGCCCGAGCTTCCAATCAAACTCCAAAGTTGCCAACAGGCATCTAAGAACAGAGGAGTAGATGATAAAGATGATGATGAGTAGAAGAAGAGTAAATGATAGACTAACTATTCTTTAATTAATAAAGTCTAGGAGCAAGCCTATTGAAAGGAAAGAAGGAACAAGAAAAAGAAAAAAGTATAAGTATAAGTATAAGTAAAAGATGATGATGCGTTTCTCTAGAGAGACCATTTGTCATTCTTAAATCATTAAAAGATTTTAAGTATGAACAGAAGGATTTTAATTGCGCTACTGGCTGTTGGTAGCTTCATCTGCCCAGCCGTCGCTCAGAAGGTGGCCTTGAAGACGAACCTCCTTTATGATGCTACAAGCACCATGAACCTCGGCTTCGAATTTGGCCTTTCCCCAAAATGGACCTTGGATGTATCCGGCAACTACAACCCGTGGACATTTTCCAAGAACAAGAAGTGGCAGCACTGGCTTGTTCAACCAGAAGCTAGATACTGGTTCTGCAATAAAATGATGGGCTCCTTCATCGGCTTCCACGCCCTGGGAGGTTCTCATAATATAGGTAACGTAGATCTTGACTTCAAGTTCCTCGGTACCGACTTCTCCAAATTGAAAGATTACAGATACGAAGGTTGGTTCGTAGGTGCAGGTGTTGCATACGGTTATACCTGGGCTCTCTCCAAGCATTGGAACTTCGAGGCTGAACTCGGAGTGGGATACGTTTATTCGAAATCGGATAAATATGAATGCCCACAGTGTGGTGAGAAACTCGAGAAAGACAAGGCGCATCACTACGTAGGACCTACCAAGGCGGCACTCAATCTGGTGTATGTCTTCTAATTCATGATACATTATTATATGAATAAGTAAAAACTGAAGATTATGAATACATATAAGATTTTAAACAAGACTCTTGGAGCCGTCGCCCTCAGCATTCTGTTTAGCACTAACGCTATCGCTCAGGAACAGGCTGCCAAGGATATGAAAGTCCTCAACAAGGAAATCAAGAAGAAAGGCAATAAGGTGAACGTCTATATGGACCTCAATCTCGATGACGTGAAACTGGCAAGCAACAAGGGTCTCATCCTAACACCTATTTTATATAAGGGTGAGGATACGCTCAAACTCCCGGCTGTGGAGGTGATGGGTAACAAGAGATACATCTACTACCAGCGTACCAAGAAGACCGCTACCCAGAACCCGCTCATCGTTGCCAAGCGTGAGAACAAGGAGCCACAGACGCTCCGATACGCTTACTCTACTCCTTACCAGGACTGGATGAAGAACTCCAACTTCGCCATCAGCAATGATGCATGTGGATGTAACCAGAAACTGCTGGCAGAAAACCTGCTCACCAACAATGGCGAGGCGCTCGTTACTCCTCAGCAGCTCTATCAGGCTTATCAGCAGCCAAAGGCGGAGGCAGTGAAGATCAGACAGGAAAACGGTTCGGCTAGACTCAACTTCCGCATCAACAAGTGGGATATCGTGAAGGATCTCGGTAACAATACCAATGAGTTGGCTACCATCAAGCAGACGCTCGACCTCGTGAAGAACGACCCTGATGTAACCATCACTTCCATTACCCTCCACGGATATGCTTCTCCTGACGGCAGCTATGCCAACAACAACAAGCTTTCCCGCAACCGTACCCAGGCTCTCTACAACTACCTGTTGAAGACCTACCCTATCGACAAGAAGCTCTTCAAGGTAGAATCTACAGCTGAGGATTGGGCTGGAACACTGGAGTACATCAAGAGTCACAACATCCCTCAGAAGGAAGCTGCGCTCAAGATCATCAACAGCGATATGACTCCTGACCAGAAGGAACAGACGCTCGCAGCCAAGGCTGGTGAAGCATTCCGATTCCTCGTTGACAAGGTTTGGCCAAGCTTGCGCCGCACAGATTACACCATCGAGTACGATGTGAAGGCATTCAACCTCGAAGAGGCTCGCAGAGTAATCAATACCCGTCCGCAGAAGCTCTCTCTCCAGGAGATGTACATGGTGGCAAACAGTTATCCGAAGGGAAGCGAAGAGTACAACAATGTATTCGACACGGCAGTGAAGATGTTCCCAGAAGATAAGCTCGCCAATCTGAATGCAGCCCTTGCAGCCATCGACAGAGGTGACAAGGTAAGCGCAGAGAAGTATCTGAAGAAGGCTGGCACCGGAGCCGAAGTAGATAATGCCCGTGGTTGCCTCGCCGTTCTCAATGAGGATTACGAAGCTGCCAAGCAGTACTTCCAGAAGGCAGTAGCCGGCGGCTTGAAGGGTGCTCAGGAGAATCTCAACAAGCTGAACAAGATTGTGGAATAAGAGTTTGATTTTTAAGTAATGCATATCAGGAAGTTAAAGGAGTTAAAGAAGTTAAGGAGTTAAGACGTATGTCTTACTGCTTAAAAAACACGCCAAAAAGACTGTTGTCTTAACTCCTCAGCGACCGTAGGGAGCGATAACTCCTTGACTTCTTTAACTCCTGAACTTGCGAGACTTGAATTAAGTATAAGTAAAAGAATAAACAATAATATTAATATAAACTAAAAAATTTAATTTAAGAACAAGAAAAGAAAGAATAGTATTTGATTACCCCCGGGCGAAGCCAGTGATGAGGTCTGAGAGATCCGTCCATTTCGCAACTCAAACTAAAAAATTTGTATAACACTTAATAAGTAAAAGATTATGAAGAAAATGAATTTGCTCGTTATGAGCTTGGTATCAGCAGCAGCGTTATCTTTCTCAAGCTGCAGTAACAATGATGATTTAGGTGGTGGCGCAGGTACACAGTCACAGGTGAAAGGTTTCTATATGACATTGGCCGTACAGACTCCTACTAGCAATGGTACAAGAACTGCACAGAGTAACGAGACCGCTGCAACTGCAGCAGAGTCTGATGTAACTAGCGGTACTCTTTATCTTGTAGATGCTAAAGGTGAAGTAGCATTCTCAAAGGATATTTCTGCAGCCGAGTGGAAAGAAAGCAAGATTCCTACACAGGGACAGGCTGGTAAGACCCAGATACAGATTCAAGTAGAGAAGGTAGCTGCAGGTGCAACATACAAGGTATATTTCTTGGCTAACACAACAGATGCAAAGCCATGGGAGAACATTATCACTGCAACTTCAGAATTTGCAAAGCCATTCGTAACCGACAAGGCTTTCGCTATGTTCAACCAGAATGATGCTACTGTTGACGGAAATGGATATACTGTTGAATTCACAGATGCAAACAAGGAAATCACGACCCCTGCTCAGGTGAAATACAACAGAGAGACAAGTGCTATCAAGATTGAGCGTATTGCTGCTCGTATCGATGAGCCAAATCCTGCATCAAACGAGATTAAGGCCTATGAAGGATCAAACGCAACAGAAGCAGAGAAAAGAGCAATGGCTGATGCTCTCGCCAAAGTTGATAAGTTAAAGCTGACTCGCTATGCTATTTCCAACTTAGCAAACCAGAGCTACATCATGCAAAAATGGGCAGATAATTATACTAATCTGACTATTCCTTCTGGTACAGACTTTACTTATTGGAATCCTGCAGCAGAATTCGGTTCAGAGAAAAAGTTCGAGAATGCTGATCGCTTCACAGCTGCAACTGCAGCTTTCGCTCATAAGGACTATGTCTTCGAGAACAATTCTTCAACATCTCCTTCAACAATGTACTTTGAGTACAAGGTTACTCTTAAGGATATGACAAATGCTGACTTCCCTGATGGCACATTCTATCGTTACAACAACGTTATCTATAAGAGTTTTGCAGATATTCTCAAGGCTTACAAGGATGTTGCAGGTCTCTTCAAGGGTCAGACAGCTGACCAGTTGAAGGCAGAATTGGTAAACGCAAAGAAAGTTGAAACTGGCGAAGGTGCAAAGGATGTAGAGACCAAGTTGGCTGATTTCCGTGCAAAGTATGACATCGAGGTGTTCAACGAGGGTAAGACATACTACAAGCAGGTTATCCAGGATCAGTATCTTAAGGTGGACAAGGAGTTGATTCCTAATGTTATCCAGCGTAACAGCATTTACCAGTTGACAGTAAACAACATCTTCAACATTGGTGCACAGGTTCCTAACGGAAAGATTGACGAGAACGCATTGTTCTACCTCGACGTAACAGTTTCTGTTAACCCTTGGGTTCTCAATTCACAGAGTGTAAACTTGGGTGAGTAATCATTCTTCAAGTTAATCAAGCAGAAACAGAAAAAAAGATGAATGATCCGGGGATGTACCCCATCCCCCGCTCTCAAGATAATTCTTGAAACAACAATACTCTCAATCTCCCGGGGGCAACCCCGCCTCCGGGAGATTAAAAAAGAAAAAGATGATATTTGCCGCCAACAGATGGCGGGAACCCCTATCGTGCTGAATCAGCACCACTCAACAAGAAAAAAAAGATGCCGGAGGCTACCCCACTTCTTACGCCCTACGGCACACTAGATATAAGTATAAGTAAAAGAATTAATAAAACACAAACGATATGAAACATTTCATCATCAAAAACGGTTGCAAAGTGGTTTGTATCTCAGCCATCGCACTCTCTTCGCTTTCATCATGCATGAAAGACGATCTGACGAATTGTCCTGCACCTAAGGTGTCGCTCAAGTTCGATTATACATATAATGTTGAGAACGCTGATGCCTTCTCCCAGGAAGTGAAAAACCTCAACGTCTATGTTTTCGATAAAAACGGTAAATACTTCGATACCTATACGCAGTCAGCCGACAAATTCGAAACGGGTCACAGCATGGATATCACAGACTTACAGGAAGGCAAATACACCTTCGTCTGCCTGGCTCGTGACAAGAAGCCTACAGGTAGCAGAGCCGACGGTAACGACGAGATGGAGTTCAGCTTCACCCAACTCACACCAGGTGTTTCTACCATCAACGACCTGCAGGAGGAAATGGGAAAGAAAGACGGAGAGGCTTCTGTCAACAACAAGAAGTTCACCGCACTCTACACCGCCCAGACATCTCTCGACTTCAAGGGCAAAAAGGACACATCCGGCAAACTGAGTCTGATGAAATGTACCAAGACCTACCGCATCGTGATGCTTCCTTACGATAACGACCAGCAGGGATTCGTGGCAGAAAACTTCGACGTAAGAATCAAGGGTTCGGCTGCCCTCCTCGACTACAAGGGCGACAAGGTAAAGGATGAAAACGGCGTAGAACAGAACAAGCCGATTACCTACGTGCCTTACAACGAGAAACTGGTGGTGAACTCCAGCGGCAATACCCAGGTAGAAGGTGAAGAAATCGACAAGGCTCTGGTTTACGACCTGTCTTCTTCCAGAATGTTCGAGCGCAAGGACGATGTAAGCACCCGCAACACCGACAGTAAGGAGTACGACGACAAGCGAATCGTGATCACCGACAAGCGCACAGGCAAGGTAATCTTCAACCACTCACTGCCATGGTTCCTCGCTCTCTGCGGCGAACGCACCGACAAGGGCTGGGAGGATCAGGAATACCTCGACCGCCAGGATCACTACACCCTCGTATTCTACGTTCCAAGTCCAGGTTCCGACTACCACATGGATGCAAGAATCAAGGTAAACGGCTGGGTTCTCAATCTGCAGAATGCAGACCTCGGAGCCAAATAAGAAAACAGTGCTACCCACACTGTATAGAGAGAAAGAAAAGTATAAGTATAAGTAAAAGATTAAAAAGATGAAACGCTATAACTCAACTTTGACCAAGATGACACGCCGGCTAGGCATGGCTATCGCAGCCTTGCTCATGTTGAGCACAATGGCATCTTGTTCAGACCAAGATTCGCAGGCACCTGCAACTGGCGATGAAGCTTACCTCAACCTAAGCTTCTCTACCGCCAGCGCCACGACTTCCAGAGCAAGCAGAGCTGGGGACATCGGAAACAACGAGACCCAGGCTAATCCTACCGCTGAGAGCGACATTCATAGCATCAAGGTATGGGTGTTTAAATCAGGAACAAAAGGAGAAGCCAAGCCTATCGCCTACAAGGAAGACAACACTCCTACTGCTGTTGGCGGTGGTACCGCCAACGGCAACTACACGCTGAACTTGAGATTCTTGCGTAAGATCAACGGTGAAGAACTCAAAAATATCGACCTCTATATTCTGGCAAACTCAGAGAGTACCAATATGGCTGATAAGCTGAATGGCAAGAATCTCCGCAGCATCACCCGTGCAGATTTGCAAAAGGCAACCTTCGATGATCCATTCGGAATTACAACAGAAGGCAAGGCTCAAACTACAGTGGTTCCAACCGGCAAGGGTCTCCCTATTTCCCGTGCCATTACCAACATAGCAATAGCCGATCACGTAGCTGATACCGAGGCAGGTGCAAAGAACAAAGGAATTTCGATTCCTCTGGTTCGCACCGTTTCCAAGCTTCACTTCTATTTCGCCCGCACGGCAGATGCTGATGCCTTGACAGAAAATGTGAAGGTAACAAAAATTGAAATAGATGGAAACACCTTCCCAACAGAAAGCTATGTCTTCCCTGATGAAGAGGATTATGCAACTGCTGATGCCAACAAGGCTGCAACAAGCAATAAGTACGGAACTCCTTCTTATGTTTCTACTCTCCTCAAGCTTGATGGTGTAGAGAATGCCAAAATCAAGGCTGTAGCAGATCCGCTTACTTATAAGCGTGATGAAAAAACCGAAACCGCTCAGACTTATATGGACCGCATGAATAAGGAAATCGGTGGACATAACTTGAGCTATCTTCGTGAAACCAACAAGCCTATCACAGGTAAGATTTACTATCAGTTGGCAGAAGGCGGCAGCGTAAAATCTCAGGGATTCACCATCCCATCCAGTGGCAACGCAATCCGCAACCGAGAGCTCGTAGTTTACGGCTACTTCCTCCAGGGTGGAGCCCTCTGCCTCGACTGGCAGGTAATGCCTTGGAACAAGGTAACTTCAGAAATCAGCTGGAGCAATGTAAATTGCCAGATGTATGCTTGGCAGACAGGTTCAACCCTGAACCCAAAAGGAGGTGACGCTGAAGGTCTCTACTGTCTGGTAAACTATCCTAGATACAAGGATACAGAACATGAGATATTGGAGGATAAGAAATCAGGAGCAGCCTTCTATATCAAGGTAGATGGTCCTACCGGACTGGTTTGGAAAGCACATCTCACCAACCCTACTGAGTTTGCTTTCAACTATGATAAATCTACCGAAAGCACCAACTGCGTTTCTACAGGCATCGCCCGAAAAGATCCTTATCAAATCAAGGTAGAAGCCAATTATCCATGGACAACCAATGCTTCATGGAATGAGTTGACAGAATGGGCTATAGGTAAAGGCAGCAAACCTGTATATACCGACCTCTTCGTAACCGTATCACTGGATGGAATCCATGAATACGAAGTAGAAATCAACCCTGACAATGAAGGAGGTAGGTACAAGAACGGAAGAAAGTTTGCAGGAACCAATACCCGCATCCGCATCTTCCAGCTGCAGGCTACCCAGGGAACTGCCTACGATAAGCTTCAAAGCAATAGTGGACATTATACTAATTATTTAACAAAATAAGGAGGGCAAACAATGAAAGCAATATCAAAATACTTTGCGATGTGTGCAATCGCCCTCTTAGGGCTTGCAAACACATCTTGCATGAGCGATGATATAGAAAGCACTGCTGCTTGCGACTACAGCGTAGTGCTGGAATATAAAGTAGGTGGTTCTGCTACTGAAACCCGTGCAGCTGTTACCCGCGCAGAAGAGGTTGGCAATGACAATCTCAATGAGAACCTGATCAATCGCCTCGACCTCTTCGTCTTCGATACAGCCGGAAAGCTCGTCAAGAGTCTTCCTCTTACAGATACTTCTGTTCAGGGCAGTCCTACTACAGAATACAAGCACAAGAAGTTGGAAAGCAAACAGCTGAAGCGTTCGGAGATTACAGGCAACACCCTCTATCTGGTGGCAAACCTGGATAATATCAGCGGAATCACAACATTGGATCAATTGAAAGCTGCAACCATCAACAAGGCAGCCACCTTCAATCCCAAGGCAAAGCAGACTTCATTCGTGATGGATGCCAAGATGGAGGAGACGAAACAGATTGTGAACGGAACGATTCACATCCAGTTCCAGCTGAAGAGAGCGCTAGCCAAGATTCGCCTCAACGTACAAGATGACAAGGGCAACACAGTAGCTCCTACAGAGTATGCCTGTCAGTTGATACACTACGCAGCAGATGGTTCTATCCTCGCCGACGGCAACATCACCGACAATGCATTGAATAAAGATGCAGCAGCCAGCAGCAAGGTAACTGTTCCTGTCGTAACACAAAACAACAAGGCTGTGTTCTACTCATACGCCAACAGTTGGATTGACAAGGACAAGAAGCCGTATGAAGAAGAGCCAATCGATGTCAGCAAGCAGACCTATATCCTGCTCAAGGCAAAATTCAACAACAAGGATTACTTCTACAAGGTGCCGGTTAACAAGCGCCTCTTCGAAGGCAACGATGCCACAACAACAGATTGGGCAAACTACGAGCCTCTCTATCGCCTCGACCGCAACACCATCTACGACGTAACAGCCAAGGTGGACAGAGAAGGTGGCGGTACAATAGAGAATCCGGCAGAACTGAAAGTTGAGCCTACGGTAAAGCCATGGGACGATGGAGCGAATTACAATTTCAATGATGCCATCTCTATCAAGACTACAATCGTGAAGAATGGCAGCAATGATAACAAGATTCGATTCATGAACGCCACTTACGGACCAAAGATCTCATTCGACGAGATGAATACCAATGGAAAGAGTTGGGTGCTTCAGACCGATAATCCTGACTATGGCTTCATCTATGCGGACAAGGTTAAGACAAACGGTTCTTACGACCTGGCAGATGTCATGAATGTCATCACAGGTACAAGTACTACTACTGAGGTTGCTCCTTTCTACGTAGTTCCTAAGTCGAAGTTAGACTATTCACAGCGCGACAACTATACATGCCATGTATATATGATCGTCTATAGTCCTAACATGAAGGTAATCATCAATGCTCCTTCTACCGGCTCCGGCACACCTATTACAGGAACTCCTACGGATATGGAGTTTGAGCAAGATTTATAAATAAGATATAAACAACTTTAAATGACAAACATCATGAAAACGTTGAATATATATAAGAAAACAACACTAGCACTGATGGCTCTCACCATGGGATTATCCCTTGTGGGTTGCGCAGAAGACTCTGAGCTCATCTATCAGGGAGCTCAGCAGTTGAGCGTGAAGCCTCAAATCCTTGACAGCAAGGTTTCGAGAGCAACCGATTCTGACGCAAAGCTCAACGAGAATAAGCTCATAAAATTCAACATCAAGATGTTTGGTGAGTATGATGAGTGCAAAGTAGATAAGACCTTCACCGACGGCCTGCAAAGCGGCAAGGCGGAAGTGATTGCGAAAGATAACTGGAAAGTTGAAAAGGACCTGCAGGAAGGTAAAACATACAACGTGAAATCTGTGGCTAATGCTACAGGTACAGGCGATGTGCAAACCGACCTCGACATCTGGAAGCCTTTCCATGCTACCAACAATGGCAACAAGACGTTCCTGATGAGTAGCATCCAGGACTATCCGGTGTCCCAAGAACCTAACCAGACCATTCGAGTAAACCTGACTCGTGCAGCTGCCAAGGTGATACTGAAAGTACATGTAAACGTGGAGGGCTATACAGCTGGCCAGGCTACATGGAAGTTGATGAACTACAACGCCAAGACTAAAATTTTTGGTGACAACTCAGAGATTGACTTGCAGGATGGTAAGGTGATGCTCGAAGCAGAGGGTGGTACTGGTGAATACACCATCACTACCTATAGCTACGCTATGAAGTGGGACGATGATACCAAGGCACCAGCCATTTACCTTCAGGTTCCTCTGACAACCCAGGTTGACGGTGTGGAAAAGACGGAAAAGAATTTTTATAAGATTCCTGTTCGCGACCCTAAGGCAACAGGTGCCAATGCCAAGACTTTGGCTCGCAACACCCTCTATAAGATTGATGCAACAATCAACAACAAGGGTGGAAGCTCTGAGATTGGCTACATCACCGAAGGTAAGTTGGTATATGATGTTCTTCCTTGGTCTGAGGGCGAAACAACCAATATTGATGCCAACACATCCTATCTGATGGTTTCTCCTAAGGTGGTCTATATGAAGAATGTAGAAGATGATATAAGCGTGACTTATAAGTCTTCCAGCCCGGTGACTATTGTTAGCAAAAAGGTGTACTACATTGATAACGAAGGAAATACAGTAGTTTATTCTGAGGGATACAAGGAGACTATCATCAAAACTGAGACAGTATGGGTTAATAGCTTTTGGGGCGGACATTACGAAGATAGGGTAAAAGAAGAAGTTCCATTCTACCCATATCCAACAAAGATGAAATTGCAGAACGAAAAGGAAGGAGAAAATCTCGGTGGCAAGATTGTTATTAATTCTCCTCTCCCAAAGAATCGCTTCTCCAAGTATATCGTCTTGACATTGAAAAATGCTGAGGGCAAAGATGCTATTGTAAAATACAAGCAGTCACCGCTGATTGAAACACAGAACTTCTTCGGAGACTACTCTACAAAAAATGTAGATGGATGGGCATACCGCCTACCTGACGGAACTCGTGTTACAAAGGGACTGAAAACCGAAAAAGACGGTTTTGTAGCAAAATACTATAATTATGACAATAATAAGATTTATTACTTTTCAGGAGGAGCCGCCGATCGGGACAATAACCGAATGTACATCATACAGGTTTCAAGTACAAAAGATAGCGAATATAATATTGCCCATCCAAATAAAGATAAATCGGGCTATACTATCGACAAAGTCGTATCTCCTGCATTTATGATTGCTTCTCAGCTTGGAACTGTAAGTTCAGGAGCATTCAATCAAGCGAGTGCTATAAAACACTGTAATGAATATCGAGAAGTTCAGAAAGAGAAAGGAAGTAACGTTCAAGTAATCTATGATGGTTGGCGTCTTCCTACTGAAACTGAAATAAAATTCATTGTTGATTTCCAAAAGGAATCATTTAAAACAAATGACGGCACAAAGAAAAAACCAATCCAGCCAGTATTACAAGGAGCAAAGTACTATACTATGGATAGGAATAAAAGTACGGTTGAGACTAAAGTCTCAAATGCCACTTCAGGTACTTTCGTCCGCTGCGTTCGCGACCTCACTCCTGATGAGGTTGACAAGTTAGATAAACAAATGAAGTAATAACATTTAAGGAAGTTACGAAATGAAAAAGATAAAGACATATATCGGAATAATGGCAGCGCTGTTAACAATGTTGACAGCCTGCTCCGACAGCATGGTGGACAACGGCGTGCCTTCCAAGAATGAGATTGGCACGTATCAAGCCCACTTCACCATCTCCGTTCCAAACTACTCGAAAGTAGAGAGCAGAGCAGCTAACTTCGCAACCGAAGGTATTGCAGGCGCAGCAGATATGCAGCTGCTGTGCTTCGACGAAGATGGTTATTTCCTGGGACTTGCCAAAGATCTGAAGATCGATGCAGTTGGAAAGAGCGATATCAATGACAAGGGTGGCTCTGAGAAAAAGGACATCACCGCCAACATTCCAGCAGGTACCGCTCGTATCCACATCATGGCAAACGCTACAAACAGCAATACTGTAATAAGTGGCAGCAACCAGGCGATTGATTTCAGCAAGGCAGCTGAATGGATTGGAAGACATGAGAACAACCTCATGACCAGTTTCGAAAACAAAAACAACAATGACCCAGCTGACAAGATGGTTTATTGGGGTTATGTGAAGAAAGCTACTTCTGCAGAAATGGCAACCTTCCTCAATGGAGGTGCTGTTTCAGACAACATCATCCATCTGCTCCGCAACCGTGCAAAGATAGAGGTGAATTGGGAAGGAAATACCAGCAGTATCACCAATATCAGATATGCACTGGGCAATGTGAAGGAATATGGTACTGTGGCACCTTTCAACAGAGAAATGACAGTTCTGCCTTTCCCTGAAACCAACAAGTTGACCGATGCGGCAGCATGGAAGGCAGAATGCACCTACATTACTCCTTCTATGAATGAAGCAAGATGGCCAGCAGACGGTTCGTTCTCTGTAAAAGATACAGAAATGTGGCCAAACAGCAGCAGCTTGCCTATGCAATATACATTTGAGCAGGAAAACTCTTTGGAAAAGCCGCTCAAGGTGATTATGGAGGTGACTTATACAGAGTCTGGCAAAGTTGAAAAGAAGTGGTTCCAGATCCTGCTCCAGAACGAGGGTGTTCAGATTCCAGTCAAGAGAAACCATCTCTACCGAATCAACATCCAGAGACTGGGCAAGAACCTGGGTTACAGCTCAGCAGAACTTGCATACAATGGTACTCCTGCCAACAACCCATGGATTACGGTAGAAGACATCATCCAGGAAATTTCTGATGGTACTTACACAATGAACATTGTGGAAGGTACTTACCAGATATTAACTGCAGAATCAGAATACAAGATACAGGAAGCCAAATTCACCTACAAGGGTGATGCTACAATGAAAGCAGAGAACTTCGACGTATCCTGGACACAGAACGAGGGCTTCACCAATCCTGTTGCAGGTAAGCTTCCTGTGCCTACGGTAGAATACAACGCTACTACGGGTGAGGGAGTCATCAAATATCAGGTGGGAAGCATCGGAAAGGATTTCAAGAAGGCAACCATCAAACTGGTAGATAAGAAGCATGGATTAACCCGTAACATCCATCTCTTCAGTATCACTGATGTGGACTTCAATTTCCAGTTTGCTAATTCTATGGGCAAGGCTGCTACAGCCACAGCAAATCTGACTTTGACAATTCCTGCCAACTATCCTAAGGAGTTGTTGCCAATAGAAATTGAGATTGCATCCAATGATGTGAACCCAATAGGCAGCGATGTAAAGGTAGCTTCTACAGCAGATGTTGATGGAGGCGCAGGTTGGAACTGCTGGTTTATCACCTCATACGAGAATGAAAGTGACATTGGTGTAAAACAGACCATCACCATGAAGAATGTACGTGCCGTAACGGGTACAGAAGGTAAATTCTTCATCAAGGCTAAGCACTACAATGGCAACCAGCCTAAGGAGATGAAGATCACCTACAAATAGTTAGCAAGCAAAATACAAAAGTTAAGAATCATATATCTGTAAGAGAGGAGGGAAGGAAGTTGAGAATACTTCCTCCCCCTTGTTTTAGTTATTATAAGACATTATTATCATTTACTATTATACAAATTTGCGAAGACTAGACTAGACTGGTCGTTGGAATTTTAGTTGCCGAGGTGACTCACCTTCTAAGATTCCACGACTTTTTTTTTGCCCTGAAAGAACACCTCATTCATAAGCATGCACGCCTCATTCATAAGCATGTACGCCTCATTTATAGGCTCACACGCCCTGAAAGGGCAGAAGCTCCTAGCCCAGGGCATCGCCCTGGGGATAATGGCAATCAGCAATGCGCCCTGTAAGGGCAAAAGCTTTTTAATATTAAGGAAAAATGTATAAAGTAAACGAGATATTCTATTCCCTTCAGGGAGAAGGAAGATGGTCGGGCAGGCCAGCCGTGTTTGTTCGTATGAGCGGCTGCAATCTGAAATGTCCTTTCTGTGATACCGATTTCAAGGGATATAAGGAGATGAGCGCCGAGGACATCCTGGCTGCGTGCCTGGAGAAGGGCGGCGATTGCCGCTTCATCGTTCTTACCGGTGGCGAACCAACCCTGCAGGTGGATGCGGAACTCATCCATCTCCTGCATCAGCAGGGATATTATCTTTCGATGGAAACCAACGGCACCCACGTGGTTCCTGAGGGCATCGACTGGATTACCTGTTCGCCTAAGTTGGATTTTACGGAGGACGGCGAACTTGCCTTGAAGAAGGTGGATGAGTTGAAACTGGTCTTTGACGGCACCCACGAAGTAAGCAATTATGGATTGGAAGCCACCTATCAGTATCTGCAGCCTTGCGATGTGGGCAATGATGCCCGCAACCGCTTTATCCTCTCCGGCTGCATCGACTATGTGAAGCGGCATCCGGAATGGCAGCTTTCACTCCAGATGCATAAGATTGTGGGTATCCGATAAATCTCTCAAGATCATCACAAAATCATAATAAAACAACAATAATAATATAATGGAAAAAGTAAAGACTTTGATTATAGGTAGCGGTCCTGCGGGATATACAGCTGCCATTTATGCAGGTAGAGCTGGTCTCAATCCTGTATTGTATTCTGGTATGCAGCCAGGCGGCCAGCTTACCATCACCACGGAAGTAGAGAACTTCCCTGGTTATCCTAATGGCGTGGATGGCACCCAGATGATGATGGACATGAAGGAGCAGGCTGCCCGCTTCGGTGCGGATCTGCGCGACGGAAGCATTTCCAAGGTGGATTTCTCTTCCCGCCCTTATCATCTTACCGATGAGCGTGGCAACGAGATTGAGGCTGATACCGTGATTATCGCTACAGGTGCTTCTGCCAAGTACCTCGGTCTGGCTGATGAGGAGAAATATCGTGGACAGGGCGTTTCAGCCTGTGCTACCTGCGATGGTTTCTTCTATCGCAAGCGTACGGTTGCCGTAGTGGGTGGTGGTGATACTGCCTGCGAGGAGGCGATGTATCTCTCTGGTCTTGCCAAGAAGGTGTATATGATTGTACGCAAGCCTTATCTCCGTGCTTCTGAGATCATGCAGAAGCGTGTGAAGGAGAAGGAGAACATCGAGATTCTTTTCGAGACCAATACGCTCGGCTTGTTTGGAGAGAATGGAGTAGAGGGCGCTCATCTGGTTCGACACATGGGTGAGGCCAACGAGGAGAAGTTTGATATTGCCATCGATGGTTTCTTCCTGGCT
>ENA-OPLK01000067-OPLK01000067.1-human-gut-metagenome-genome-assembly--contig:-NODE-67-length-17454-cov-3.649520_pt1 | contig 17454 bp, 9 predicted proteins | sample MGYA00241792_ERZ501711 | MGnify/ENA primary metagenome ERZ501711 (study PRJEB25962, sample SAMEA2042204) | human gut metagenome | biome: human gut; feature: human-associated habitat; material: faeces... | reverse complement strand
ACAAGTAAAAATACAAAAGTCTACTACGCTAACCCCTTAAAAACAGCGTTAGCGTAGTAGACTTTTGAGTATTCTAAATGAATTTACCACAATTCAGCAGGCGACAGATCCTTGTCCTTTCTGCCCATCAGATAGTAATCGGCAAGGAACTGGAGGTTTGCCTGGGTAATCTTCAAGCCTTCCTCCTTCACATATCGGCTGGTGAAGATATTGGCGTCAGGCAACATATTGTTGTCTATCAGCTTGCACACAATCTCGTAAGGAAGTGGGCGGCCGTTGCCGCTGATGATGCTGAAGCAGTCATCTTCAGCGCGCTCAGCGTTGTAGTAAGGATTTTCAGGCGAAGCGATGCAGTGGGCGAAGCCGAAACTGATATTGATACCCGTATAAGGACTTGCGCTCACGATGATGCCCTTTTCGTATTTCTGTGGGAATCGGATATCCTTAGGCAATTCGAATTCAATCTCATTGAGGAACTCCTTCAGGGTCTTCACATCCTCCAGGAAGATGAACTTGTCGCCATAATCCTTTGCCTTCAGCAGGTTGTAATCGTGGATAGCCTTCTCGCGATCTACGCTAGCCTCCATCTTCTCGATCTTCTCCTTGAATTCCTTATCCTCCCAGAGCTTGTGGGTAGGCATTTCAGCCGTAATCTTCTCAAGCCACTCTAAGGAAGTAAGCGCCAGAAGATTGCTTCTGCTGGCAATGGTCATCTCCATCTGTACGGAGTAGGCCATAGGCTCTGTAAGTCCCTGAGGAGAATTTGCCATCTGCTGGAGAGCAAACTGCAGGCGCTGGCGGTTGCCCACATTGAAGTAGCAGCCATAGTGGAACCAAGCCAAAGTGTCGCGGCGGTGGATTTCGTCGAGCTGCTTCTCTTCTTCTTCATTCTGCCCCTCCAGTACAGGCATTTCGCTCAGATAGGTGATCAGGCGCTCATTCTCAGGCGCAGTCTCGTATTCCTTGTCGAGCAGATTATAGGCAAGCTTGGCAGCCAGCGTCATCGTGCTGAAAAGGAAAGGCACGGCTTCCTGAACATAGGTGCTCTGCTGGTAATGGTGCCAGCACAGGAACTTGATGTCGGCGAAGTTGATTTCTTCCGGATCGTAGGCTGGAACATCTTCGTTCAGGGTATTCGGAACGAAATCATCCTCGTTCTCATAGAATGGGATGTGGGAACCGTAGCGCTTCTTGCATTCTGCAGTAAACGCCTTCCAGATTCCCGCACCGGAAATCACATCCTCAAAGTAGCCCGCAATGCTGAGTGCAAGCTGCTTGGCATCCTCCACATTCTTAAACTGATGGGTGAAGCACGCCTCGTCGAGGGCGTGGTATATTTCGTTAGCCAGTTCTGTATAGTACTGATCTACTTCGTTTGGTTTCTCGTATGGATGCATTGCCATCCAATCCTGGGTGAAAATTACCTTTTTCATATCGTTTGATTCTTTGTTGTTTCGAGGTTATAACGGATGCATCGTATAGGTGCGAGGGTCGTTATTCTCGTTGTTTGTTATTATCAATTGTTAGTCGTTCGGCATAGAATGTCGCCCGATTTATCTGTAAAGATAATGCAAAGATAATGAATTCTGCGCAAAAAATGCAAGAAACTCGCATTTTTTTCGTATCTTTGCACCCGAATTTAGGCAATCTTAATAAATGCGTGGGATTGCCGCAAGCGTTTCGGAAGGATTTTGCACCCTAATTCATGGCTGGGAGGGTGAATTCGGCCTTCCATTTTGATTATAATGAATTAAGGTTAAAAAGATTTGAAGACATTTGAAGAATTGGGCGTAAGCGAAGAGATTCGCCGTGCCATCGAAGAGCTTGGATTTGAGAATCCAATGCCAGTTCAGGAAGAAGTTATCCCATATTTGCTTGGTAATAAGAACGACGTGATTGCGTTGGCGCAGACCGGTACGGGTAAGACTGCATCTTACGGTATTCCGGTTATCCAGAAAACTGATGCCAGCAGCAAGCAGACACAGGCTATCATCCTCAGTCCTACACGTGAACTCTGCCTCCAGATAGCAGACGATTTGAACAGTTTTGCCAAGTACATCGACGGTTTGCATATTGCCGCAGTTTATGGCGGTACCGACATCGGAAGCCAGATTCGCACCCTGAAGCATGGTGTGCAGATTATCGTGGCTACCCCTGGCCGTCTGCTCGATTTGATTAATCGTGGCGTGGCTCAGTTGGAGAACGTGAACAACGTGGTGCTCGATGAGGCTGACGAGATGCTGAACATGGGCTTCTCTGAGAGCATCAATTCTATCTTCGAGAACGTTCCGGAAGATAGAAACACCCTGCTCTTCTCGGCTACCATGAGCAAGGACATCGAGAAGATTGCCCTCAACTACCTGCACGACCACAAGGAAATCGTTGTAGGTTCTCGCAACGAGGGTGCTGAGCATGTAAACCACATCTACTATCTGGTAAATGCCAAGGACAAGTATCTCGCCCTGAAGCGCGTGGTGGATTTCTATCCACGCATCTTTGCGATTATCTTCTGCCGCACCAAGCTGGAGACTCAGGATATTGCGGATAAACTCATTAAGGATGGTTATAATGCAGAGGCGCTGCACGGCGACTTGAGTCAGCAGCAGCGTGACCTCACCATGCAGAAGTTCCGCAACCATACCGTTCAGTTCCTGGTGGCTACCGATGTGGCTGCCCGTGGTCTGGATGTAGATGATCTGACTCACGTTATCAACTATGGTTTGCCTGATGATGTGGCAAGTTACACCCACCGAAGCGGCCGTACCGGTCGTGCCGGAAAGAAGGGAACATCCATCTCTATCATCCATACCAGAGAGAAGTTCAAGGTTCGCCAGATTGAGAAGCAGATTGGCAAGGACTTCGTGGATGGCGTATTGCCAACCCCAGAGGAAATCTGCAAGAAGCAGCTCTTCAAGACGATGGACGACATCATGAAGACCGATGTGGATGAGGATCAGATTGAACCATACATGGCAGAAATCAACCGCCAGTTTGAGTACATCGACAAGGAGGACATCATCAAGAAGATGGTAACCATCACCTTCGGTAAGTTCCTCGATTACTATAAGAACGCTCCTGAGATTATCAAGCCTGAGACCGGCAAGGGTTCCCGTGGCGGCGAAGGTCGTGGAAGCCGTGGCGAGGGCCGTGGCAAGGTTTCTAACGGTCGCAGAAAGCATGAGACAGAGGCTGGTTTCAAGCGCCTGTTCATCAATCTGGGTAAGGCGGATGGTTTCTATCCGGGCGAAATCATGCAGTATCTGAACAAGCACGTGAAGGGTCGCCAGGAGGTGGGTCACATCGACCTGCTGAGTAAGTTTGCCTACATCGAGGTGCCTGAGGAGGATGCGAAGCGCGTGATGAAGGCTTTGAACGGTACTGAGTACAAGGGCAGAACCGTGAGATGTAACGATGCTGATGAGGAAGGTCATGGCAGAGCAGCCCGTGGCGGACGCAGTTCTGAGGGCAGAGGCGGCCGTGGTTCAGAAAGAGGCGGACGCAGCTCGGAAGGTCGTGGTCGCAGAGGTTCTTCTGATGATGCAAGAGATTCTCGTGATTCTCGTGGAAAGGGAGGACGTGGAAGCCGTGGCGAATCTCGTGGCGGAAGAAAATCACGCAGCCAGGAGGATACAGGCGATTGGCGCCAGTTCTTCCAGAACAACGACAACGTGAAGTTCAAGGGCGAGGAGCCAAACTTCGAGGAAGAAGGTTGGGCTCGTCGCAGACCTAAGAAGAAGTAGTTTAGGCAGCGATTTATAAGAAGATGAAAGCCTGCAACAAAGGGATGTTTTGATGCAATATCCATATTTTGCGGTAAAAATACAGCAATTTCTTTGGTAAATTGCGGTGTTTTTACCGCAATTTTTGTATATTTGCAGCCGTAAACATCATATTTATTGTATCTTTATACGCAATTTTAACCCTAAAAGATATTCTGTAATAAGTTAATGAAGAAAACTATTCTTATCGCTTGTCTGGGACTGGTAAGTCTGGGCTTGCAAGCACAGAGCATTTCGCTCGCTGGTGAATGGAATGTGGAGTTGGGAAAGAGAGGTAGTGCTTTCGCCAAAAGTAAGCGTGCCTCGCAAGGTGAGGTGAAGCGTGCCATCCTCCCAGGCACCATCGACACGAACCATCTGGGATTCGCTCCGAAAGATACGATGGAAACAACGCATCTTACGAGGCTCTATGCCTATAAAGGAGCTGCAAGATATTCCAGAACCATCAATATCCCGAAGGACTGGAAGAAGAAGCCGGTAGAACTCTTCCTGGAACGTACCCGGCCAACCTGGGTGTATGTGGATGGAGAACTGGTGGATTCCTGCAACTTCATCTCTACTCCCCAGCGCTATCTTCTGCCAAAGAAGGTGAAGCCGGGCAAACATCTCCTGGAAATCATGGTGGATAATGGAAGAGGTGTGCCTGAGCAGGTTTACGGCTCCAGCCATGCTTACACGGAAGATACGCAGACCAACTGGAATGGAATTATCGGCGAGATACGCCTGGAAGTGAAGAGTGAAGAACGAGGAGTGAAGAAACAACGTTCGACGTCCGAAGGGAAAGCCAATTCAAAAGTATTGCCTGATTTCGCCAAGGATTTCCATATCGAAGGCGCTCACTTCTACGCCAATGGTCATAGGATATTCCTTCGTGGCAAGCACGATGCGGCTGTATGGCCGCTGACGGGACATGTGGAGATGAGCGTGGAAGGCTGGATGAAGTATCTCGGAACCTGCAAGGAGTATGGAATCAACCATGTGCGCTTTCATTCCTGGTGCCCACCGGAGGCGGCTTTCGTGGCAGCGGACAGTCTGGGAATCTATCTCCAGCCGGAACTTCCTTTCTGGGGTTCTTTTGATAAGAAGGATGAAAGGCTGATGGCGTTCCTGCATCAGGAAGGCGAGAACATCCTCAGAGAATATGGTCATCATCCATCTTTCAGAATGATGGCGCTAGGTAATGAACTCTGGGGCGACATCGACAAGATGAAGGAGTTTGTGGATGATTTCCGCAAGATTGCGCCAGATAAATACTATACCTTCGGAAGCAATTACTATCTCGGTTATCAGGGAATAAAAGAAGGAATGGATTACTTCACCACTTGCCGCATCGGAGGCGAGGGATGGGGCAAATACAATACCCATACCCGTGGTTCTTTCTCGTTTGCCGATGCCTACGATGGAGGAATGATCAATCATTTCCATCCTAATTCAACGATGAATTTTGATGAGGCATGCGATAAGGCAGGAATCCCAATCATCTCTCACGAAACAGGCCAGTTTCAGACCTATCCTGATTATCGGGAAATGAAGAAATATACCGGAGTGCTTCATCCTTATAACTTTGAAGTGTTCCGTCGCAGGCTGGCTGCAGCCGGAATGCTCTCGCAGGCTGATGATTTCCACAAGGCTTCGGGCTTATGGAGCGTGAAACTCTATAAAGCCGATATAGAGATGGATTTGAGAACCCGGAATATGGCGGGCTTCCAACTGCTCGATATTCAGGATTATCCCGGTCAGGGAAGTGCTTTCGTAGGTATTCTGGATGCGTTTATGGAGAGCAAGGGAATCACTACGCCCGAGGAATGGCGCCAGTGGTGTTCGCCTGTGGTTCCTCTGCTGGAAATGAAGAAGTTCTGCTTCGAGGATGGTGAGAAGATTCAGGCTAAGGTAAAGGTAGCTAATTATGGCGGTTCTTCGCTGAAGGGCAAGAAACTGAAATGGCATCTGGCTGCCGAGAACGGATTGTTCTGTATGGATGATGGAACTTTCAGCACCAAGGATGGTGAAGTGAGAAAGAATGTGGGCGACTTGATGGCTGAGGATGAGGGAGTATTGAACATCTTTTCATACGATGAAGGTTTGGTGGATGTGGGTGAACTGAATGGTGTTTTCCACGTGCAGAAACCTACCAAGCTGCTTCTTACATTAAATATTGAAGGAACAGAGGCGAGAAACTCCTACGAACTTTGGGTTTATCCGAAGAAGGCTTTGGAAAAGAAGGGCGTCATCATTGCCAAGGATTTGAATGAGGAAGTGGTGAAAGTCTTGGAAAAGGGCGGAAAGGTGCTTTGGATGCCTACGGCTTCCAGTCATTTCGTGGCTGCCGATGATAAGGCTTTGCAGGCAGATAATTCGGTTTTGCAGTCAGATAACGCTACTCCTTATACTGTTGGCGGACTCTTCCAGACCGATTATTGGAACTACCGCATGTTCAAGACCATCTGCGAGAACAACAAGAAGAAAGTTTCTCCAGGAACCCTGGGCATTCTGACGAATCCGGAACATCCGATATTCAAGGGATTCCCTACGGAAATGCACACCAACTGGCAATGGTTCCCGATAATCAAGGAATCGCATCCGCTGGTGCTTGACAACTTCGCCAAGGATTATCGCCCGATAGTTCAGGTGATAGATAATATCGAGCGGAATCATAAGTTGGGTTTGGTGATGGAATGGAAGGTGGGAGCCGGAAAGCTCCTCGTCTGCATGAGCGATTTGGAGAAGACTGCCAAATACCCGGAAGGCAAGGCTTTCTATCAGAGTGTAATTGATTACATGCGCTCTGCTTCTTTCAATCCATCTTCTGAAATAACGGTGGATGAATTGAAGAAGAAACTTGCCGAGAAGCCTCGTCAGGTTTCATTGAAGGAACTGAATAATATCTCGCAGTATTAATTGGAATTCTGTAAGTTGCGAATCTGTAAGATAAAAATAAGCTGAAAATCAGCAAGATAACAAGAATAGAAAGACTAAATAAAACAAGAGCGGAAAGCCAGGAGTTAACAGGTTAACAGTTAACAGCTGATTTTCCGCTCTTTCTTCTATAAATCTGTAAAAGTCTACTACGCGAACCCCCTAAAAAATGGAGTTAGCGTAGTGAACTTTTTGGGTGTGCTGAATGAATTTTTACCACAACTCCTTAGGAGACAGGTCTTTATCCTTTCTACCCATCAGGTAGTAATCGGCAAGGAACTGGAGGTTTGCCTGCGTAATCTTCAAGCCTTCTTCCTTTACATACTGGCTCGTAAAGATGTTTGCGTCAGGAATCAGGTTGTTTTCTATCAGTTTGCAGACAATTTCGTAAGGGAATGGGAGACCATTGCCGCTGATAATGCCAAAGCTGTCGGTCTCTGCACGCTCCTGTACATAGTATGGGTTCTCAGGAGATGCGATGCAATGAGCCAGACCGAAACTGATGTTGATGCCTGTGTATGGACTTCCGCTTAAGATGATGCCTTTCTCGTATTTCTGAGGGAATCGGATGTCCTTTGGCAACTCGAACTCAATCTCCTTGAGGAATTCCTTCAGCGTCTTCACATCTTCCAGGAAGATGAACTTGTCTTCGTATCCCTTCGCCTTGAGCAGATTGTAGTCGTGAATCGCCTTCTCATGATCTGCCTTTTCATGTAGCTCTATAGCCTTCTTCCTGAACTCCTCATCCTCCCAGAGCTTGTGGGTAGGCATGTTCCTGCAAATCTTGCGGAGCCATTCGTAAGAAGTGAGCGCCAGGAGATTGTTTCTGCCGGCGATGGTCATTTCCATCTGCACAGAATAAGCGAGCGGTTCGGTGAGACCCTGAGGCGAGTTTGCCATCTGCTGGAGGGTAAACTGCAGGCGCTTCTGGTTGCCTATGTTGAAATAGCAGCCATAATGGAACCACGCCAGGGTGTCGCGACGGTGAATCTCATCCAACTCCTTGTTCTTCTCGATTTCCTCTTCGGTCGTTTCAGCGTTGCCCTCTATCTCAGGCATTTCGCTGAGATAAGTCAGAAGACGCTCGTTTTCCGGAGCCGTTTCATATTCTCTGTCGAGAATGTTGTAGGCAAGTTTGGCTGCCAGTTCCAGGGTTCCGAAGAGGAAAGGAACGGCTTCCTGTACGAAACTGCTCTGCTGGTAATGGTGCCAGAGCAGGAACTTGACATCAGCGATGTTGATTTCCTCAGGGTCGTAAGCCGGGTCATCTTCGTTGAGCGTACTCTTGATGAATTCGCTTTCTTTCTCATAGAAAGGAATGTAGGTGCCGTAGCGCTGCTTGCATTCTTCCGTGAAAGTCTTCCAGATGCCTGTGCCCGAAATCACATCTTCGAAATAACCGGCAATGCTGAGTGCCAGCTGCTTGGCTTCATCCATATTCTTGAAGTTATGGGTGTAGCACGCCTCGTCAAGAGCGTGGTATATTTCGTTGGCGAGTTCTGTATAATACAGATCTGTTTCGTCTGCTTTTTCGTATGGATGCAAAGCAATCCATTCTTGGGTGAAAATAACTTTTTTCATATATTTCAAGTTTTCTTGGTTATCTGTTTGTTGTAACTTTCATGCAAAGGTAATAAAATATTGCAGAAATCTGCAAGAAACTCACATTTTTTTCGTATCTTTGCACCCGAATTTAGGCAATCTTAATAAATGCGTGGGATTGCCGCAAGCGTTTCGGAAGGATTTTGCACCCTAATTCATGGCTGGGAGGGTGAATTCGGCCTTCCATTTTGATTATAATGAATTAAGGTTAAAAAGATTTGAAGACATTTGAAGAATTGGGCGTAAGCGAAGAGATTCGCCGTGCCATCGAAGAGCTTGGATTTGAGAATCCAATGCCAGTTCAGGAAGAAGTTATCCCATATTTGCTTGGTAATAAGAACGACGTGATTGCGTTGGCGCAGACCGGTACGGGTAAGACTGCATCTTACGGTATTCCGGTTATCCAGAAAACTGATGCCAGCAGCAAGCAGACACAGGCTATCATCCTCAGTCCTACACGTGAACTCTGCCTCCAGATAGCAGACGATTTGAACAGTTTTGCCAAGTACATCGACGGTTTGCATATTGCCGCAGTTTATGGCGGTACCGACATCGGAAGCCAGATTCGCACCCTGAAGCATGGTGTGCAGATTATCGTGGCTACCCCTGGCCGTCTGCTCGATTTGATTAATCGTGGCGTGGCTCAGTTGGAGAACGTGAACAACGTGGTGCTCGATGAGGCTGACGAGATGCTGAACATGGGCTTCTCTGAGAGCATCAATTCTATCTTCGAGAACGTTCCGGAAGATAGAAACACCCTGCTCTTCTCGGCTACCATGAGCAAGGACATCGAGAAGATTGCCCTCAACTACCTGCACGACCACAAGGAAATCGTTGTAGGTTCTCGCAACGAGGGTGCTGAGCATGTAAACCACATCTACTATCTGGTAAATGCCAAGGACAAGTATCTCGCCCTGAAGCGCGTGGTGGATTTCTATCCACGCATCTTTGCGATTATCTTCTGCCGCACCAAGCTGGAGACTCAGGATATTGCGGATAAACTCATTAAGGATGGTTATAATGCAGAGGCGCTGCACGGCGACTTGAGTCAGCAGCAGCGTGACCTCACCATGCAGAAGTTCCGCAACCATACCGTTCAGTTCCTGGTGGCTACCGATGTGGCTGCCCGTGGTCTGGATGTAGATGATCTGACTCACGTTATCAACTATGGTTTGCCTGATGATGTGGCAAGTTACACCCACCGAAGCGGCCGTACCGGTCGTGCCGGAAAGAAGGGAACATCCATCTCTATCATCCATACCAGAGAGAAGTTCAAGGTTCGCCAGATTGAGAAGCAGATTGGCAAGGACTTCGTGGATGGCGTATTGCCAACCCCAGAGGAAATCTGCAAGAAGCAGCTCTTCAAGACGATGGACGACATCATGAAGACCGATGTGGATGAGGATCAGATTGAACCATACATGGCAGAAATCAACCGCCAGTTTGAGTACATCGACAAGGAGGACATCATCAAGAAGATGGTAACCATCACCTTCGGTAAGTTCCTCGACTACTATAAGAATGCTCCTGAGATAGTGAAGCCTGAGAGCGGACGTGGCAAGCGTGGTGCTGAGGGCAGAGGCTCTGAGGGTAGAGGTAGAGTATCCAATGGTCGTCGCAAGCATGAGGCTGAGGCTGGATTCAAGCGTCTCTTCATCAATCTCGGTAAGGCGGATGGTTTCTATCCGGGCGAGATTATGCAATATCTCAACAAGCACGTGCAGGGCAGACAGGAGGTAGGTCATATCGACTTGCTCAACAAGTTTGCTTACATCGAGGTGCCTGAGCAGGATGCCAAGAAGGTGATGAAGGCGCTGAATGGCACGGAGTACAAGGGTAGAACCGTGAGATGTAACGATGCTGACGAGGAAGGTCACGGCAGGGCTGCACGTGGCGAGAGTGGCCGTGGCTCTCGTGGAGGTCGCTCTTCTGAGAGAGGCGGACGCTCTGCAAAGCGTGGTTATGGCGATGATACTCGTGGCAGTCGTTCAGAGCGTGGCGGTCGTGGCTCTCGTGGCGAGGCTCGCAGTAGCAAGAAGTCTCGTTATAATGACGACAACGGCGATTGGCGTGAGCTGATTCAGGGCAAGCCATTCAAGTTAAAGGGCGAGGAGCCAAACTTCGAGGAAGAAGGCTGGGCAAGAAGACGTCCGAAGAAGAAGTGAAAAGTGTAATCGATTGTTAAAAGTGCGACCTTTTCGTACCTTATCTATGAAAAAAAACGAGATAAGGTATGAAAAGGTCGCATTTTTTTGTCCATGGGTGATATTCCGAGATTATAAGAATTGCGTGAGATACACAGGCAAGAGTGTCTGCTCATCCTATGGCAATGATGACAGAAAAGGAGAAATGTAGCTTGGGCATGCTGTATGATGCCAACTATGACAGGGAATTGGTAGAGGAACGACAGATGTGCAAGGACATCTGCCACGAATATAATCTGGTGAAGCCTTCCGACTTGGAGCGGAGAAGGGAGATATTGAGGAAACTCTTGGGCAAGACGGGCAAGGAGTTTTTGATAGAGCAGCCTTTCTATTGCGACTATGGCTATAACATTGAGATAGGAGAGAACTTCTATAGCAATGTGAACTGCGTGATATTGGATGGAGCCAAGGTGAAGTTTGGCGACAATGTATTCGTGGCTCCCAACTGTGGATTTTATACCGCAGGGCATCCGCTCGATGTGAAGCAGAGAACTGTTGGCTTGGAGTATGCCAAACCGATCACCATCGGGAATAACGTTTGGATAGGGGCGCAGGTGTGCGTCATGCCAGGCGTAACCATCGGGGATAATTGTGTCATCGGTGGTGGCAGCGTGGTGACGAAGGATATTCCTGCTAACTCTTTGGCATACGGCAATCCTTGCAGAGTCATTCGGGAGATTTAACCGTTTTCGTGTATTCCTAAACCTTTTTACGGATATTTCTTTCCTTTTTATGGTGGTTTCAGAAATTCTTCTTATTTTTGCAGTGAGAAGAAGCGATGACGCATAGGTGTGAATGGCATTGCTTGATGTTCCTGGAGACAAAGAATATTCTTTTTAATGGCAAAGTGAAGTATGGAAGAAATTATCAAACTCAGTTCGGTGGATAAGTACTGCGAGTTCTTCGGCATGGAGACGCAGAATCCCTTGGTGGCAGTTATCGATTTGAAAGATTGCACTCGCCATCCTACCAATTTCTCGTTCAACTATGGCTTGTACGCCCTCTTCTTGAAGGAGAACTTGGCGTGCAACATCACTTATGGTCGCCAAAAGTATGATTACCAGGAGGGAACGGTGACGAGCTTTGCGCCAGGACAAGTGACGCATGTGACGATGAAACCCGAAATGATGCCTCAGTGTGTGGGATTGCTCTTCCATCCCGATCTCATCAAGGGCACGCCTTTGGCTCGTGAGATGCGCAACTATTCCTTCTTCTCTTATAGTTCGAATGAGGCATTGCACCTTTCTGACGAGGAGAAGAAGATTTTCAAGGACTGCTTGGAGAAGATCAAGATAGAGTTGCAACGCCCGATAGATAAGTTCAGCCGCAAGCTCATCGCCATGAATATCGAACTACTCTTGAACTATTGCATGCGCTTCTATGCCCGCCAGTTTGTGACCCGTGAGGTAACCAACAAGGATGTCGTCGGTCGTTTTGAGGCATTGCTGGATGATTATTTCACTGGCAACAAGCCACATCAGGAGGGCTTGCCAAGCGTGAAGTACTTTGCCGATAAGGTTTGCCTCTCGTCCCACGATTCCTTGATTTGCATCGCCCGAAAACTCGGCTATCATTCCTTGCAAAGCTTCTCTGCTACCTTCAAGAAGGTAGTGGGATGCTCCCCTTCCGATTATCGCAATATGAACTAAAATATGCCCTAATCCCAAAAATAGGTATGAATTTTAGGATTATAATCCCAAAAATCACCCTAAATTTTGGGATTAGGGATTTTTTTGTTATCTTTGCGGTCGAATATTCTTATATCAATTCAATCTTTTTCATATTAAGAATAGGTAACAAGATAATAATGATAATATGATACGACGACAATTACAAGACGTGATCGAGGCTCGTATGTTTGCTGGCAAGGCAATCATTGTGATAGGGGCAAGACAAGTAGGTAAGAGTACGCTCTTCAATATGGTATTGGAGGGGCGTAAGGAATCTGCATTGCAGTTGAATTGCGATGAGCCTGAGGTGCAAGAGATGCTGTCAGCGATGAATACGCAAGAGTTGAAATTGCTGATAGGACAGAATAAGATTCTTGTCATAGATGAGGCTCAGAGGGTGGAGAATATCGGTATGACCTTGAAGCGAATCACTGATAACTTCCCTAATGTCCAATTGTTGGTGACAGGCTCTTCCTCTTTTGAACTCCAAAATAAACTCAATGAACCATTGACAGGGAGAAAGTTTGAGTATCATCTCTTTCCTTTGTCAACAGGCGAATTGTTGAATGCACAAGGCTTGCTCTCTGTGAAGCAAACCTTGGAAAGCCGTCTTATTTTTGGTTCTTATCCCGATATCTTCAATCATCAAGATGATGCCAAGGACTTATTATATAATCTTTCCAATAGTTATTTGTACAAGGACTTGTTGAATTTGGAGAGTGTGCGTCGTCCGGCATTGTTGGGCAAACTTCTTACGGCTTTGGCCTTGCAAGTGACAAGCGAGGTTTCTTATAATGAGTTGGCTCAGACGGTGGGTACGGACAATAAGACGGTAGAGAAGTATATTGATTTGCTGGAGAAGTGTTATATTATCTTTAAGTTGAATGGTTTCAGTCGCAATCTTCGTACGGAACTGAAACGTGCCAAGAAGTTCTATTTCTATGACAATGGTATCCGAAATGCCATCTTGCAGAATTTCGCTCCCCTTGCTCTTCGTCAAGACGTGGGGGCATTATGGGAAAACTTCTTCATTAGCGAGCGTATCAAGGCTAATCAATATAGCGGTCGATACGTGAATAGTTATTTCTGGCGCACCAACCAGCAGCAAGAGATTGACTATATCGAGGAGTGCGATGGTCAGTTCTCTCTTTTTGAGATGAAGTGGAATCCCAAGCGAGCCAACACCCAGTTCCCCAATACTTTCCTTACGGCGTATGATGTGAAGGAAAAGACTATTGTAACGCCAGAGAATTGGCTGGAGTGGGTGAAATGATAAGGAGAAATGAAATAAAATCATTTCAAACCAATCGATTTGAAATAAAATGGTTTGAAATGATTCTATTTCAAATAAATTGCTTATATTTGCACCCGAAACAAAGTAATCAGATGTAATTCTCTATCAACCTAAACATGAAGAAATCAATACTAATCGTTTGCCTTGGCTTCATCAGCCTTGATATGCTGGCACAGGGAAGCGACTCACCTCTGTCGCTATCCCTTGCAGGAGAATGGAACGTGACACTTGGCGATGCCAAGGAAGTGAAGCATGCCATGCTCCCTGGCACCATCGACACCAATCACTTGGGATTTGCACCCAGTGATACCACCGAAACTACACATCTCACTCGCCTCTATGCCTACAAGGGCAAGGCGACTTATTCTCGCACCATCGAGATTCCGAAGCAGTGGAAGAAGGCGGCGGTGGAGCTTTTCTTGGAGCGTACGAAGCCGACTTGGGTGTATGTGGATGGAAACCTTGTGGATTCCTGCAACTTTATCTCCACTCCTCAGCGATACATCTTGCCGAAATTGAAAACCGGCAAGCATCAGTTGGATATTGTGGTGGATAATTCTCGTGGTGTGCCTGAGCAAGTGTATGGCTCCAGCCACGCCTATACCGAGGATACACAGACCAACTGGAATGGAATCATCGGAGAAATTTCCCTAAAGCAGGTAGAGTTGAAAGCTGGTCAGAAATTGATCTCTTGGGAAAGATTGTCAAGCAAAGCAGAAAAGGTAGTGGATGCAGAAGAGCAAGATGCTTATTTGTTTGATAATGATAAGTATCTGCTTGTCGGTATGGTACAAAGTGAGTCCCGACAATATTCTGGCAAGGTGCTCCCTTGCTTCAAGGACTTCCATATCGAGGGTGCTCATTTCTATGCCGATGGTCATCCGGTATTTCTCCGTGGCAAGCACGATGCGGCGGTTTGGCCACTCACGGGACATGTGGATATGACCGTGGAGGGCTGGATGAAGTATCTCGGCATTTGTTCGGCGTATGGCATCAATCATGTGCGTTTCCACTCTTGGTGCCCACCAGAGGCGGCATTTGTGGCTGCTGACAGCTTGGGCATTTATCTACAACCAGAACTTCCTTTCTGGGGCTCCTTTGATGATAAAGACGAGAAGTTGATGGCGTTCCTGCATCAAGAGGGCGAGAATATCTTGCGAGAATACGGCCATCATCCTTCCTTCCGCATGATGGCTTTGGGCAATGAGCTCTGGGGAAGCATCGACAAGATGAAGGAGTTTGTGGATGACTTCCGTGAGATAGCTCCCGACAAATACTATACCTTTGGCAGCAACTACTATCTCGGTTACCAAGGGGTGAAAGAGGGGATGGATTACTTCACTACTTGTCGCATAGGCGGCGAGGGATGGGGTAAATACAATACCCATACCCGTGGCTCCTTCTCCTTCGCCGATGCTTACGATGGAGGAATCATCAATCATTTCCGTCCGAACACTACGATGAACTTTGATGAGGCTTGCGATAAGTGGGCTTCTCCTCAGCCTTGGCAGAGGGAAGATGTGGAGCAAACTTCTTATAAGCGAGCCGCTGGCATCCCGATTATCTCTCACGAGACAGGACAGTTCCAAACCTATCCCGACTTCCGTGAGATCAAGAAATACACGGGCGTGCTCTATCCTTACAACTTCGAGATCTTCCGCCGTCGCCTTGCCGCTGCCGGAATGCTTTCGCAAGCAGATGATTTCCACAAGGCTTCGGGCTTGTGGAGCGTGAAACTCTATAAGGCGGACATTGAGATGGATCTCAGAACCAAGAACATGGCAGGCTTCCAACTTCTCGATATTCAGGATTATCCTGGTCAGGGTAGTGCCTTCGTGGGCATTCTTGATGCTTTCATGGAGAGCAAGGGAATCACCACGGCGAATGAATGGCATCAGTGGTGTTCATCTGTGGTGCCTCTCTTGGTGACGGATCGCTTCTGCTATGACGAGAATGAGATGATGAATGCCAAGGTGCAAATCGCCAACTATGGTGGTGAATCGCTCAAGGGAAAGAAGTTGGTCTGGAAGTTGGATTATGCTCTGGACGAGAACTTTGGTGATGATGCTGCGCCAAACGCAGGAGCAAATATCGATCGCTTTAATCAACCTTCGCCTTTGGCACAAGGGGAGATACCTATCACCACAGATGAAGAGGGCTTGATAGACATCGGCGAAATCCATCATAAGATGAAGGTGATGGCAGATGGTTTTAACGATGGCAATGGAACGTGTCTTGATGTCAAGATTCCTTCGAGAAAGGTCATCTTGACGTTGGATATAGATTATGGGCGATATGATGCGAGAAGACATCGCAATACCTATGACCTTTGGATCTATACCACCGAAAAGAATCTTGATATATATAAGAAAGGTGTCGTGATAACAAGCGACTTAACTGATGAGGTTGCAAAGAAACTCGAAAAGGGTGCCAAGGTGCTTTGGATGCCTACGACCTCGAAGAACTTTGTGGCTTCTGCCGATACGCTTTCTCAGGCAAGCAATGCCACTCCATATACCGTTGGCGGCCTCTTCCAAACCGATTACTGGAACTATCGTATGTTCAAGACTATCTGTGAGAACAACAAGAAGACGGTATCTCCTGGCACATTGGGTATCCTTACCAATCCGAAGCATCTTATCTTCTGTGATTTTCCTACCGAGATGCACACCAACTGGCAGTGGTTCCCTGTCATCAAGGAATCTCATCCTTTGGTGCTCGACAACTTTGCGAAGGATGACAAGCCTATCGTGCAAGTTATCGACAACATCGAGCGCAACCACAAACTCGGTCTTGTGATGGAGTGGAAGGTGGGCGCAGGCAAGCTCCTCGTCTGCATGAGCGACTTGGAGAAGGCTTCCGAATATCCTGAGGGCAGAGCTTTCTATGAGAGTGTATTGAGTTATATGCGTTCGCCTGAGTTTGCCCCACAGTCTGAAATCACCATCGCAGATTTGAGGAAGAAGCTGAAAGAGGAGCCTCGACAGATTAGTTTGAAGGAACTGAATAATATCTCGCAATACTAAAATTGCAATCAGATAAATAGTAAGCACGTGTCGAAATGTAATATGTATGTTATGTTTCGGCATGTGCTTTTTTTGTTAAGCGGTTGGTCTCAAATGTGTTAACCTCTAATAAAATCCTCTTTGTAAATGGCGGTATGTCTAGAAATTTCCGTACATTTGCAAGTGCAGAATCATGCAGAGCATGATGACTCTAAGTTGCGATGATGAATGAATTAACAAGATTATAAACCTAACAATTGTATATTAAGTAAAAGCAAATGAAATCTTTAAGAATGTATCTCTTGCTTCTATTGCTCTTGGGAGGAATAGGAGCGTATGCCGATGATGTGGAGTTTGATGTGACATCTTTATCTTGGGGAAAGAATTATTCAACAGAATTTCCTGGGACAAACAATGTCACTTTAAAAGGTCGAACTTTTACAGCGAATGAATGGACTGGCTTATGTTTGCCTTTTGATGCGTCAAAAAAAATTTTAGATGCAACTTTTGGTGTTGATATGTATAATATTCAATCCTTCAAGTCAATGGAAGGTAATAATATTGACTTTGAGAAAGTAACGGAAGTAAAGGCTGGTGTACCATATTATGTTAAGGTGAAAAGTACAGTAGAAAATCCAATCTTTCAAGGTGTTATCTTTGCTTCCTTAATAGATGATTCGTGGCATGAGATAAGCGTTAATGATAAAATTACATTTCGTGGTTTCTATTTTACCAAAGGAGATTGGTTGCTTCGCAATTCTAGCAATGTGTATTCTATCAATTTCTTTTGGCTGAATCCTGATGGTTCTTTGTCTGATTTTCGTGCTAATGAAGTGGAATATTCTCAAACAGGAAGAATTGGTGTAAATGCATATTTATTTATGGATGGATATGCTTCTACTGTAGATAAGCCGAATCTTATTTTTGAAGGTCAAACCTCTGGTGGCGACTCCGGCGAAGCCGCTGACCTTACATCTTTGACTT
>ENA-OPLK01000043-OPLK01000043.1-human-gut-metagenome-genome-assembly--contig:-NODE-43-length-20391-cov-3.194876_pt1 | contig 20391 bp, 8 predicted proteins | sample MGYA00241792_ERZ501711 | MGnify/ENA primary metagenome ERZ501711 (study PRJEB25962, sample SAMEA2042204) | human gut metagenome | biome: human gut; feature: human-associated habitat; material: faeces... | reverse complement strand
GCCCACAGCCACGGTGATGGTTCCCACCTTGATGCTGTCTGGCAGGTTATCCACCATCTTTCTTCCGAAATAATCTACAGGAGTAAGGCCAGTGTCTGGTCGTGCCTGAGGAGGAACGGCAGTATGCCACTGTCCTTTTTTCCATCCAGCTTTTTCATCATCCACGGCATACATTGCCATGAATCTTGGATTTACTCCTATCCGGTCGATGTCTTCGATGGCGGCATTGCCCTCCATGTTCGACTGTCCGAAACAGAGATAAATTTGGAAGTTCGAATCAGGTTTTACTTGTGCCTTGCTACCATTCTTCTGTGCCATCATCGGAAGGCACATCATCATCATCATTGATGCAAAGATTGATAACTTGTTCATTGTATGTATGTTTATTGTAACACCTTAATATATAAGATTACTTCTCACTCAAACCATCAGCAAAACCACCGTAAGCAGGCTTGCGCTGATAGTTCAGGTTCCAGAGACCTACAGGCTTTCCAGGGCGCCAACCGCTGTTTGTTGGTGCATCGGTGAGACACCACTGGCAGATACCATACTGCTGTTTGACAGGAACGATTTTGAAATACTGCTCGATAATCCACTTGTAGTGTTCAGCCATAGCCTTTTCCTTAGCCACACGCTCATCAATTGGAAGCTTCTCCAGCTGAGCAGTAGTAACATCTTTGCCATCTTTATCTACATAGCCCATATCGATCTCTGAGATACGGACGAGCTTGCCAGTCTCTGCCATGATCTTGAGCATGTTCTCGATGCCCTTCTTCTTGCTTTCCAGAGTCTTTGGATTCTCGTAGTAGTCGATGTGCATCTGTGTTCCGATACCATCAATCTTGGTGTTCCAGCCGAGTTCCTTACCCTTCTTTTCCCATACGCCAATCCAGTAAACGAGCGACTTCACCTTCTGGTTGTTGTCCCAGTCAGACTCCAGGTTGTAATCGTTGATGAAGAGCTTGAGGTCTGCAGGGTTTGTACCCTCTACCGCAGCATAAGCATCACGAGCCGCCTTCTCTACGATAGGACCATACATCTCTGGTGTGAAGTAATCCTGCCAGTAGAAATCTTGTGGATTATGCTCACTGGTAGCCTCAGTCTGAAGAGCATAGAAGCCATTCACATTGCCACCACCTGAGATAGCCTCGTTGATGAGATCCCAAGCCTTCACCTTGCCTTCAGTGGCCTGCATCATGCCACTTATCCATTTGTTCATCGCCCAGGTAAGAGTATCTGATTTCTCCTTAGGAGTGAGAGGGATAGAGTTCGTCTTGACAATCTTCTTTACGGTAACAGACTTCAAGTCGAGTGTTGCATCGAATGTCTCTGGCTGCAGGATGAAATCGTAATTACCACCCTGCTCAAGAGTCATCTTGAATCGGGCTGTTGTCCAGCCTTCCTTCAGAGCTACAATGCCATCGCAACTCTCGTTTTTAGGGTCCCAACCATTCTGAACCTTCATCTTGATGTTTCCTGCCTTGGTTGACTTAATCTCTACATCAACAGCATAATTACCTGGAGTGAGAGCCAAACCGGAAACACAGAAGAACTGAGACCAGTCGCTTGTTGGCACAAAGTGAATAGAACCATTAATGACATCAGGAGCACAGCCCATCACATAGAAAGGGAACTTACCATCCTGATAAGTCTGATGTTTTACCTCCTGCTCCACCTCAATGGCAGGTGACTCATACTGACCGATAGTGACAGACTGCAGATCAAGTGTACCATCAAAAGTCTCAGGCCACAGGATGAAATCATAGTTTCCACCCTTGATGTCATTAAGAGCAACCTCGGCATCAACCCATTCGTTAGCCTTAACGGTAAACTTCTGAGTGATTTTCTGAGCTTCAGCACCCCAACCATTCTGTGCGACGAGTGAAATCTTACCATCTTTGGTTGACTTGATATGCAAGATAGCAACATAGTTGCCAGCCTTCATACTATGGCCCGGCATGCAGAAGAACTGAGACCATTCACCTGTTGGTACGAAATGAATGGAACCATTAATGATATCAGGAGCACAGCCCATCTGAGTGTAAGGGAATGGACCATCCTGATAAGTCTGACGATAAAGTTCCTTGAAAGTCTTCTGACCAGGATCTACATCCAGTTCCTTATCTGCAATAAGTTTCTCAAGCCATTTCCTAGGCTGCTGAGCATGCCATGCAAGCGTATGACCATAAACTGTTAACCCTGCATCCTCTGCTGCGGAAACAAAAGAAGATACCTTACTGAAATCCATCACACCCTGGTCGTTGACACAGGAAGCCATCTTCATGGCATTGCCTGCAACAATCTCATCAAAGTTATGGGCTGCAAGACGGAAGAGAGGACCCTGCTGGTTGAACTCGTCCACGCCAAGTGCAGCACTTACCTTAAAGCCAGGATGAGCATTACGATCCAGATACTCCTTCAATGGCGCATAGTCGTTGAGATACTCATACTGAGCGATGGTCTGAGGCTTCTCTACATCATATTTCCAGTCATCCCAGTCTGCACAGCTGCCCAAAACAAATGGGCAGACCAGTGCAGATATAATATATTTATTTACATTCATACTACTAAATTCATTTTCATTAGTTTGTTACGAAATTACTTCCATGACTCACGCTTGTTGCCACGACTCATCATAGACATCACATAGTCGGCAGAGATGTTCCATGTTTTCTCGTGCTCTACATCACCAGCATTGGTCACTACAGTAGCATTAAACTTGATCTTCAGACAATCAGCCATGCGGTTCTTGTCGCTGAAATCCTGAATGCCACGAGGAGCAAAAGTACCAGTACCGATCTCCTTGCCATCCTGAAGAACCTTACAGTTTTCACCATTGAATGCCAGAGTAATGGTCAACTCCTTCGATGCATCAATCTGACTCCAGCTATCCGTTGTATCATCATGCTTCCACTCCTTTACAGGATAAGAGCAAGTGATGGAAGATGTGTTGAAATCTACAGTTGAAACCACATCCAAGTCATCCTCATTCTTGTGAGTGATGGTCTTCAAATCCTGGATATTGGTAGTTCCTGTCTTGCAATACATACCTGAGTACTGATTCTTGTACTTCACACAGATCATCTGATAGTTCTTCTTTTCAAGGATAGAATCACCAGTGAGGGAAGAAACAAGTCTTACTGGCAACACATAGTGAGTAGTAGCAGCCTTCGGATCGTTGAAGAAGGCATCAGTAAGATGCACTGTTGTACCACCAATGATTTTTCCCTTAGGGATAGTCAGGGTGTTAGGATCCTCCAGAGTATAGTAGGATGAAGGGAGCACCTCCATACCACTACCTTCCTCGAGAAGAGATGGATCTATCTGATAGCTGATCTTGCAATCCTTGGTATTCTTGTAGCCACCACCCCAAGTTGCCTGCAGCTTGAACTGATGAGCATTGTCGTCGGTATTTACCGCATCATCGTCATTGCCGAGGGTGATAACGCGGATAGGTGCCTGCATAGCGAAATATACAGATATCTTACCGTTGTTGCCACCATTGCCTGTTCCTCCCTGAAGACTATCTTCCCAATCTCCGTTTGAACAAGAGGTAGAAAGACCAGCTACCAAGGCAAGTCCCATGATTGCAGTTCCTATTTTTCTGAATGTTTTATTCATTTTCTTCATTTTTTCTTGTTATTACCAAATGTTGTTCTTTTTACCATCCAGCGTTCTGAACGAGTGATGGGAAATTAAGAATCTGGTCGTATGGTATAGGACCATAGAAGGCATCCTTCTTGAAATTACGTGTTTCCACTGAGATTGGAGTATATTTCTTGCCTGCCTCTTCGTTGGTGATGCTCATACCCTTTGCCTCCTCTGTGAGGTTTGCCTTCCAGCGACGCAGATCCCAGAAGCGGAAGCCTTCGAAGCAAAGCTCTATGCGGCGCTCGTTTCTAATCAACTCACGCATCTTTTCCTTGCTCTGTGCGCACTCTTCCAGGTATGGATCTTCACCAGACTCTCCCAAGCCTGCACGCTCACGGATTGCCTTGATAACATCGTAGGCTGAGTAACCTGTACCACCCTTAGGGCCATAAGCCTCATTGGCTGCCTCGGCATAATCCAGATAAAGCTCTGTGTAACGGATGCGGGCTGTGTAATGATAAGCCTTGCCGTTAACCGTAGGATCCAGGTTGATGTCCTGACGGAGGAGCTTCTTCATATAGTAACCTGTGCGGGTTGACTTGGAAACGTCCTTGTTGAGACCATCGAGATTGTCTGCGTTGTCTGCCTGTGTATTGATGACAGCATTTCCTGAACCGGCTGTCTGTCCATTATAGATAATGTACTTAGCCAGACGTGGGTCACGGTTTGCGTATGGATTAGCTGGGTCATATTCGCTATTGGCATCTGTAATAGGATAACCGTTGGCTGCAGGGAATGCATCTACAAGATTCTGGGTAGGATTGATACGACCCTGACCATAGATTGATGGTGGATAGTACTTGGTCTCCAAATCATTGCTCTCGCTCTTCTCTGTACGCCAGAGTACTTCCTTAGGACATTCTGCCGCTGTAAGATCCTTCATGTTTGGGTCTGCATACCACTCCAAACCATTTGTATCAATGCCTGAGATGCCACCATTGAGGTCGAGCACTGCCTTGGCATATTGGGCTGCCTGCTCGTAGGTTACGCCGCTGCCACTGGCAAAAGCTGGAGATGCAGCCATCAATGTAGCCTGTGCAAGAACGGCACGGGCGATACGACCACTTAAGCGTCCGGCGAAGTTGGCACCAAGTACACGATTGTAAGTAGCCTTTGTAACTGTATAGGATTTGCCAAGGCAACTAACGGTCATTGTCTCGTTATCCGTATCCTTGTAGTCAACAGGGAGTACGCGTACAGCCTCTTCTGCATCCGCAATGAGCTGCTTCATGCAGTCGGCATAAGAAGCACGCACCTCCAGGGAATTGAAATCTGAGCTTACATCCGTTGGCTCAAGAATATTAGGCACACCGAGGAGTGTTCCATTGGCGTCCAAACCGCCATGGGCACGGAGCAGATAGTACATGAAGAGTGCTCTCAAACCCTTGGCCTCACCAATGTAACGCTGTTCATACATGGCACGCACAGCCTCATCGCTGTTCCAGTTTACCTTATCCACATTGGCAAGGAAGAGGTTGATATACTGGATGGCTGCACGACAGTCGCGCCAGGTTTCCACCGGATTATTGCTTGAAGTCCAGCTATCTACGCCAGTCATCTTACGATAAGAGTCGGTAGCGTCGTTACTCACGGCATCGTCTGTAGCGACATCGTTGAACGAGTATTCGCGGTTTGGCAGACGGGTATAGGCGTTGCCAAGCACACCATCAGCATAGTCAGGATGGTCGTACATATACTCGAAACCCAGATGGTTTTCGATGGCAGGCTCGAACATATCGTCGCAGCTTGTCAGTCCTATCGAAAGAGCCAGTCCGAGCACCACTCCACCAATTTTATATTTTGATAGTAAGTTGTTCATCACTTTTGTCATTTTCGTTATCTTAATTTTCTATATTAGAACTCAACCTTTGCACCGATGGTGAAACTGCGGGTTTGAGGAGCAGAATCTACATTGCGTTCCATCTGCTTGCGCTCACCGGCTATCGTCAGGAGGCTGCTGCCATTAACATATACCTGCAAGCCCTTCACCAAACTGTTGTCTCCGAAGAGTGTCTTGTTGAAATCGTAGGTAAGCTGCACGCGGCTCAAGTCGATGCGGTCGGTTGAATACATCCAGTAGTCGGAAGCATTGAAGTTGTTGTCACCACTCTGTGTTGTCAGACGAGGATAGGTGATAGACTCTCCGTTCTTGTATTTATTCTCTGTCCAGGCACCGAGTACCACATCACTGTACTTACGCTCACCGTAAACCCAGTTGTAGGTATCGTCCTTGATAGCATTGCCACCAAACTGACCTGTCAACATGGCGAAGAGAGTGAAGTTCTTGTACTTCAAGGTAAGATTCATACCACCGGTGAACTTGGCGCTCCAGCGACCGATAACCACGCGGTCCTTGCTGTCGATGACACCATCACCATTCTGGTCCTTGTATCTCAAATCACCTGGCTTCAAAGTACCGAAAGAACTCTTGACCTTATCATTGTCAATTTCTTCCTGACTGTTGTAGTAGCCTAAGCACTCATATCCCCAAAGGGCATCAATGAGCTTGCCTTCTGTACGCATGTAGTCATACTCAACATTCTCTGCAACCTTCAGGTTCTTTGAACTGTTGGTCTGTCCGAATGCCTGGATGCCATATTCGAAGTCTCCCACCTTGTCGTTGTAACCGAGAGAGAAGTCAACACCTGTGCGGCGGTTCTTGCCGTAGTTGATGTATGGCACGAATGTAGATACAGGCCAGTAGGTATGCATGTAGCTTGGATAGATGTAATCTGGCTGAGCAAGCAAACCATCAGTCACCGTGTTGTAGTAGTTCACGGCAAAGCTGAGTCGGTTGCCGAACAAGGCACCATTCAAACCTACATTGAATTCCTTGCGCTTGATGAAGCCCAGCTTGTCGTTGCCACCACGCTGAGAGTCGGAAGTCTGGATGCTGTTGTTGGCGTCAGACCATCCCCACCATGTACCGGTAGCCGTGAAGATATTCTTATACATGAAGTACTCAGAAATATCAAGATCCTGGTTCAAGACGGTATAACCTGCGGTAAGACGGAGGTCATTGAGCCAGTTTACATCCTTCAGGAAATTCTCTTCAGAGAGTCTCCAGCCGAGAGTTGCCGATGGAGAAATGGCATTGCGGTTGCCTTCAGGAAGCTTGGCCGAGTGTACCACATTGGCTGCCAAGTCGGCATAGTACTTATGTGCATAGTTGTATGACACGAGAAGTCCCAGGTTGGCATTGCTTACCTTGTGATACTCACCGCTGATAGTCTGCTGATAACCATTGGCAAGCAAGGTGGCATTGACATTGTGATTGCCGAAGGAGTTAACGTAGTCAAACTGTCCGGTCCAAGCAAGCGTCTGGCGCTCTGCTGAGTTGCTGGAGTTCAAAGTACCCGTATGCTTATCCTCACCATACTGTGTGACGGAACCGATAATCTGCTTGCCGTCAAACTGTGTCCAGTTGACACCGAAGGTTGCATAACTGTCGTTCAAGGATGTTGTGTATGACGTAGAATAGTCAACCGCAAACATGGTCTTGAAGCTCAATCCCTTGAGCACAGAAGACAGGTCAAACTTGACACCTGTATCAAACTGCATCTGGCGGGATGTCCAGGTGTTGTAGCCTGCAGCATACATATCTGCAAAGGCATTGGTCTGGTCTTCCTGTGTAGCACCCAGGAAATACTGTCCGGCTGGCAATCCCACAGGATTGGTGATGATATTTCTTGAGTTATTGATGAGAGCCAGAGAATTGGCATCCATCGGGTCAAGATAAGACAGCGGGATGAATGGAGCCACACGGTTAGGGCGCAATGTAGAAGCTGCCTTCCAGAATTCGCTGTTTGAACCATGCTGGTTATAATAGGTAGCGTTGGCATTCACCCAACCAGAAGCCCAGTCAGCAAGCTGGAGGTCGATGTTACCACGTACGTTCAGGCGGTCGGTATAGTTGTTCTTTCCTTCACCGAAATTGAAGAAATCGCCCTCGCGGTAGTAGCTTACGTTGGTATAGAACTGTGCAAACTTACCACCACCTTCGAACTCAGCCGTCACATCGTAGCGAGACTTGGTCTTCTTGAGATAATCAGAATTATAGAACTGCTGGTTTGGATAACGGTAAGGATTGGTACCTGCAGCCGTGTTATAGATGTCTTCAGCTGAATATTTAGCAGAAAGACCATCGTTGGCAAGTGCCTGATTGTAAAGCGTCATATACTGCGCACCATCGAGGTAGGTAGGATAAGACTTCGCTACACTCATCTGATAGTTGGCACGGGCTGTAATCTTCAGCGGTTCAATCTTACCACGCTTTGTTGTGATGAGGATAACACCCTTTGCAGCACGGCTACCGTAGAGAACAACGGCAGAAGCACCCTTGAGGAAGGTAATGTCTTCAATCTCCGTTGGCAAAACATTGTTTGCATCACGTGGCACACCGTCAATCAGCACGAGTGCATCACCCTGATTCCATAGCGACCCGTTATAACCTGCAGCCAAAGCCTGCATATTGTCGAGGCTATAGGTATTGTAGTTCTTCTCCAGCAGATTCTTCACCTTGACCGTGCTGACAGGAGTGATTACATCACGGGCATCCGCCTTGCGGAATGCCACGTTGATGGTGTCTGCTTCTGTGGCATCCTGTGCCATCACTCCTTGTGCAGAGAGAGCGAAGAGGGAAACCGGAAGAATCGCTTTATATCTTGAAATTATGTTGCTCATAATTTTTTCTTCTTTATTCTTTTAATTGTTTTCTTGATTCACACTCTATTACCAACCTGGATTCTGGAACATCTCAGGATAGATACTGGTGTCTTTCTTCTTCAAAGGCATCCACCAGTGCTTGCTTGTGAAGTGGCGGGTAAGAATGGTCTTCTCCTTGAAACCGGATACCTCGGTGTTCTGTGGATTCTTTGGATCAAACTTGCCTGCACGTACAAACTCCTGCGATGTCTTGATGTTGTAAGGTGCCTTGTCGAGAAGCAACCAGCGACGCAAGTCATTGAAACGGTGACCTTCGAAAGCAAGCTCTACGGCACGCTCGCGGCGAACTTCATCCATGAACTTGTCCTTGTTGCCTGTAAACTTGGCTGCTACGTCTGCTACTCCGGCACGCTCGCGAATCTTGTTCACTGCATCGAGAGCTGTGAGTGAGCACTTGGCAGAAGCGGTGGCTCCACCTACGGCTGCGCAAGCCTCGGCATACATCAGGTAACAGTCGGCAAGACGCAGGTAAGGCACATCAATGTACAACTTGTTATAAGTACTACCCATATCATAGTTGTTGGCGATCATAGGAATGAACTTATAGAGCAGGTAACCAGTGCGGCTCTCGTTGATATCGTCACGGTAAGTACCACCTGTATAGAGGTTGGCATATCGATTGGCATCCGGTTTGATGTCTCCCTCTACCACCTTTACTCCATCATATACGATGTCGTGATAGAAACGTGGGTCACGGTTCTTCCAAGGATGGGTTGGGTCGAAACCAGACTCTGGGTCATCGAGAGGAAGACCATTCTTCATACCATAATAGTTTACGTAGTTGGCTGTAGGCTGTGAGGCAGCCTGACCACCTGTAAGAATCTGACCGCCAAACTCGGTGAACACTCCGAAGTGAGAGTTATGCCATGCATCGGCTGGAATATCACGGAGAATATTCTCGGTAGAACCTGGAGGAAGCATGTTCTTGTTCCAGGTATAGAACAGATCTGAGTAATCAGCAAAATCCACGAGCTTGTACTGGGTCTGTCCTGTCTCAACAAGAGTAAGGAGTTCGCCAAGTGCCTCGGCAGCCTGCTGTGCATAGTTGGTATCGTAATCGTAGGTGCTGGCATTGCCGTTTACGTTCATCTTGTCATCGCAGTTCTTCACCAGTGGAGAAGCTGCCCACAAGAGTGATTTGCCTTCATAGGCAAGTGCGGTAATCTTGTTGATGCGGAAGCCATTCTTGCCTAATGTATTGCGACCAACAGAAGACTTATCCCAGTCGATAGGCAGAAGCTCTGCAGCCTCACGGAAGTCTTTAGCAGCCTTCTCGGCACATGCCTGACAGGTTTCACGAGGAAGAGTCATTGGCTGGTCGGCAGCTAGGGTATGATCAATATATGGCAGACCACCGAAATACTGCATCAGCTGGAAATGAAACCATCCACGGAAGAAGAGCAACTGACCCTTGATGGCATTCTTCTCCTCCTGGGTGGCAGCCGTCATCAGGTCCATATTCTCCAGGCCCAGATTTGCCTTACGGATGCCATACCATGCAGCCTTCCAAAGACCACGAGAAAAACGATAATTATTACCAGCATCGTTTGGATCCAAAAAACTTGACCCCTGGTCCATGAAGCATGCACCCCATCCGTCATATTCCTGCTGCCAGCCCCAGAAGTCACCCTGGTCAACCTTGTAGCCCATGAGGTAGTCGATACCCACAGCCTGGATATCATCCTCACCCCAGTTCCAGCACGTTGTCCAGTAACTCTTGGAGAAGTCAGGAATACAGAGATAAAGCTCCTCTGTAAAGCCCTGGAAATTCTTGAAATTCTTGAAAGCAGCCTCTGGAGATACATCCGATTCTGGTGACTTGTCAAGATAGTCTGTACAGCTGGTAGTCAGGGCGAGAGAACATCCCAATGCCAATGCCAGGCAGGCAGACTTATATTTAGAAATTATTCTTGTCATAATAAATAATGTGTTATATTAACGCTGTTTACAACTCTAACTTGATACCGAAGTTGATACGCTTCATTGTAGGGTATGCACCCTGAGAAGCAAGACCTGTACCGGCGAAGTTCGACTCACGGTCGTCAGGCATATCAGTCCAGAGGAAGAGGTTGTTACCATTTACATAAACCTTCAACATCGAGAGACCGAGACTCTTGATCCATCCGCCATTCCAGGTATAAGCCACCTCCAGGTTCTTCAAGCGACAGAACGAACCATCGTAGAGGAAGCGGGTACCCTCATAGTAACTTGGAGTAGAGTTCATGCGGAGTGAAGGAATTCCGTTTGGAGTTGATGGTGACCAGTAAGCACCCTCCTTGAACACCGTGTGAAGGTATGGCTTAGGCAGTGAGTTGAATGATACATAGCGGCTCACGTTGTTTACGCCATAGAACTGCGCAAAGATACTGAATCCCTTGTAGTCAATACCGATAGTGGCATTGTAGGTGTTCTGAGGAGTACCTGTAAAGCCATAAGGCGCACTATCATTGGTATCAATCACACCGTCACCATTGAAGTCGGTGATGATATACTGACCTGGCAACTTCTGGCTGTCGTTGGTATTGTGAGGAGTCATGGCGATGACATCATCCCAAGACTGTGCTGTACCATTGTCGAGATAGCTCTTGCCCTGTCCGATGGAGAATCCCATGTTCTTCTGGTATGCAGGAAGCAACTCTGGGTCGTCATGCTCGGTAACAACATTTTTTGCATGCGTCATGCTCATATTGGCATAGGCATGGATACCGTTGGCAAAGTCATACTGCAGTCGAACTTCAAGCTCATAACCTGTGGTCTTGGTTCTACCCTTGTTCAGGTAAGGAGCAGAAGCACCGAAATAGGAAGGCACCGAACGGCTGTTACCGGCAATCATGATGTCGGAACGCTTCTCATTGAAAAATTCAAGCGAACCGGCTACGAGACCACCGAGGAAAGCATAGTCGATACCGAAATTCTGTTTGATGGCCTTCTCCCAATGGATATCTGGGTTACCAACCTTCGATTCCTTATACCAGGTGTAAATGGATTCGTTGTTTGGGTTGGTTGAATCAAGATGGGTCTTGCCACCGTAAGCCCAAGTGGTCTGGTAGAGCCAGCGTTCCCATACATTATCCTCACCAATCTCTCCATAAGAGTAGCGGAACTTGAGGATATCAACCAGGTTTCTGCCGAATACCTTTGTTTCTGTCACTGGCTTGAACCATTTCTCGTTGGCTACGTTCCAACCGATAGCACCTGAATTGAAGAAGGCGAAACGATTGTCCTTGGAGAACTTCTCCGAACCGTTGTAGGCACCGTTATACTCGAACATGTAGCGATCGTCATAATTATAGGTGGTACGGAATGCCCAGTCCTCACGGTAGTTGGTAAACTGAGAACCTGTAGCACGCTCTGAGCGGTTGAACACGCCCATGGCGGTTACATCGTGCTTGCCGAACTTGCGTCCCCAATAGAGCTGTGCCTGATAGAAGAGGTTACGCTGGGTAAGATCGTTGTTGAGCTTACCTGCATCAGTCTTCCATGCGATGGTCTCCACAAAATCAAAGTTATTTTTACCGCCTGGCTTCTCCTTATAGGTTACCACACCCGTTACAGGGTCGATATACTTATACTGGGCTGCATGGTTGAGGTCGTCGATACCTCGGCTTGCCTCCACAAACACGTTATCCCAAGATACGATGGCAGATGCCTTCAATCCCTTAGTAATAAAGGAAAGATCCTGCTCGAGCGTAAAGTCGGTGTTGATACGGGTTGTGGTGGTTGACTGCTCACCATGAAGTGCAAGCTGGGTCACAGAGTTAGGAGAGCCTTGCTCATCTTTAGGGAAATAGCCCCAAACACCATCGCTATACTGTGGCAGGAAGTTATCATGAGGTGCTGAGTAAGCTGCCTGCCAGAGCTGGCTCTCAGCCCATGAACCTTTCTCCAAGCCATAAGGTGACTTGCGGATACCATGGCTACCCGAAAGGTTTGCCTTCAGCGTGGTAGTCTTGGTGAGCTGGAAGTCGAGATTGGAACGAACGTTGATACGGTTGAATCCGTAACCACTGGTATAACCACGATTGTTATTCCACTCGCGGAAGAGGTCACCCTCGTGCTGATAGTCGATGGCTGCATAATACTTCACTGCCTTGGTACCACCAGCGATATTCACATTGGCATTGTAAGACATGGCGTAGTCCTTGAAGAGTTCCTTCTGCCAATCTACATCAGGATAACGCTCGCTCATCAGGAATCCGGTCTCCGGATCAATACTGCCTGCAGGAGCATTATATTTGTTGATGAAGTCGGTAGAGCGGATGTCACCCCAGCTTGAAGGTGAGAGTCCCAACTCATGCTTGATTGCCTGGTTCGCATAATAGAGCGCATCGGCAGAACCGTAGGTCTCAGGCAACTTAGACACCAGCTTGATAGCAGTGCTTGCACTGGCTGAAATCTTGGCCTTGCCTTCCGTACCACGCTTGGTGGTAATCAGGATAACACCATTCGCACCCTTCACACCATACACGGCAGTGGCAGAAGCATCCTTCAATACAGAGATAGACTGTACGGAATGGATATCCACACTCGACATAGGGCGCTCGATACCATCCACAAGAATGAGAGGGTCGGAAGAGTTCCAGGAGCTCACACCACGAATCACGATCTTAGGATCCTCATCACCAGGCATACCTGATGAAGATGATGTAATCACACCAGGCAGATTACCTGTCAGGGCAGAACCAATATCAGATACACCACCTGCGCGTTCCAGCACCTTACCTGTGGTCTGGGTAATGGCACCTACGACAGATGCCTTCTTCTGCTGACCATAACCAACGACTACAACTTCGCCGATGGCGTTGTCGTCTTCGAGGGTAAGTTTGAACTCTCTCTTCGTACCAATCTTTACTTCCTTGGTCTTCATACCTACGTATGTAAATACGAGGATAGAATTCTCTGAAGGAACACTGATACTGAAATTACCATCTAAGTCGGTGACAGCACCGACACCGGGATTTCCCTTTACTTTTACAGTGGCACCTATCAGAGGCTCACCTGTACCGTCAACAAGATTACCCTTGACCTGGATCTTCTGTGCCTGAGCATTCAGGCTGCAGAAAGCTCCCACCAAGCATAAGGCTGCTGTCCGTTTCATTGTTAACACTTGTTCAATCATGTTCTATTCATTTTTGATTTATGTTTTATAGTTTATGCATTCACATATTTTATATGATTGTCTATTCGCGGGTGCAAAGATACTTGTTTCATTTCAGATACACTTTGTCTCTTGTAACAGATACTTTGCCGTTAATAACAAACTTTGTAAGAACGAGCCTTTCCGCCCTTTAACAATTGTTTCACTACATAAATACCTTTTTCAGGTTTATTCACTTTTACACCAGCTATATTATAATAATAGGTGGCGATAACTTCTTCATCGTTCACATTCTGCTCAATTCCCGTATCCATCTGTTTCATGTACCATTCCTTGTACCAGTTCATGCAGGCATAGCCGCAGCACTCTTCAAACAGATTGTGCTTCTTGGCATTCTGGAAACCCGGAATCACCTTGCCGGTCTTCAGATACTCATCGATGTCATAGTACTCCTGCGGATGGGTAAGGGTCATGACGATATTGCCGAAATGGTCGTGAACAGCCTTCCATGCCAATCCCCATTTCGAGGTTGATGCCGTTGCCCAGCTTCCCAGGTTTGGCTGTATCCACTGTCCCCACTCGTTGTAGTGACCTTCACTCTTCTTGTCAGGGTCTTCCGGACTCCAGTCAATCTCAGTCACCATGATTGGCTTCGATTCCACCATCGGAACCTGATTCTTGAAGTTACGGATAAAAGTTTCGTGATTGCAATTCTTATCAGTCATGTTGCCATACCATCCGGAATAAACATGCACGGCATAAGAGAAATTATCCTCGCTGTCTGTAACGGGATACTTGGCGTAATTCTGATACTGGCTCTGATAACCGGCACCCGGTACCCAAACGATTCCCTTGAAACCTTGCTCACGAATCTCATCCAACACCGGCTGGAAGAAATCGCGCAACGCCTTCTCTGAATCCTTACCATCAGAAAGATGTACTCTCACCGGCTCATTGGCAAGTTCGATGGAAATCAATCCCGAGTTCTGTTGGATATACTCATCGGCTGCGAAAGCTTTCCACACCGCTTTCAGATAGCGATTGTACTTATCACCAACACTAATGTCTTGTGGACAAACTCCCGGTGGACGTACAATGACATAAAGCCCATGGGCAATGGCATCCTTGATTAATGGTATATAAAGTTTCTGGAGATATAGGCGATAACGCGCCATGCTGAACACCGAGATGTCAGCCTCATTCTCTGCCTTCTTCGATGGATCGTTGGTCCAGCAAGGATCCATGTGCAGACGGAACACGGTGCAGTAAGCTCCCTGCTCCTTGTCGGTAATAGCAGCAAACTGCTTAGAGAAATATTCCAAGCAAGGCTGGATGTCGGCTTCAGAATAGTCAGCCTTCCACTGCTGCCATCTCCAACCGTTGAAGTATCGGTTTGGCGTATCCATTACGCCATGCAAGACAACCGTCTTACCTGTGGCATCGACAAGGTTCTTTCCTTCTACATGCAGGGCAGGAAGATTGTCAGCCGCATTGCCAAGCAATGACACCATGGTCATCGCCAAGCCAAGTATTATTTTCTTTTTCATATCTAGTTGTTGTTTTTAGATTCTATCATATTTTATAAAATAGAATGGCGCGTAATCACTACGCACCAATCCCGAAACCAATTAATCATGATTCTATATAAAAACCATAATATCAAAATCTCTTAGAAATTCTAAACCTATTCTACAAACTATTATGTATAAACCTAACTAACCTAAATATACTAAATATATACAACTTAAAAACCGATGCAAAGATACTTCTAATCTATCATATATACTTTATAATAAGTAACCAATAGTTTTTCTCTCGTACCACATGTAACATTATCTTTATCCTACGTAACATTTTAACATCTTTTTTAATATATTCTCGTAAAAAACATACCTTATCATGCATTATTCTCCCATTAATTTTGTATTTTTGCAAACGAATATAAAAAAGCCAAAAAAAGACAATGAAACCAAGAATCATGATGATTTCCATGAAATCAAATCTCAGAACAATGAGATACATCGGTCTTTTACTGATGTTTATCTTCTGTCTCACTGCGCAGAACATGATGGCGCAGCGAGGAAAACTTTTCAATTCAGACAACCAGCTTTCGAGCAACCTTGCCACTCAGGTGTTCCAGGATTCAAATGGTTTCATTTGGATTGCCACCCGTAACGGCTTGAATATCTATGATGGCTATAACTTTATGGTCATCAGAAAAACCTACAACAACAGTAACGGGCTCAACAGCAACTATATCAACTGTATAACACAGGATGAAAAGGGGCGTATTGTGCTGGGAACAAACAAGTCGCTACTTATACTTAATGGTAAAAGGTTCTGCAACGTACCTATGCTCGATTCAAGAAATAAGCCTATAAACACTTACGTTAACCAGGTAAGCCGTTTGCACAATGGCGATATTGCTGTCGTTACCTCCGGTTACGGCATCATGACCAAGAAAATAGATGCAAACGCCTGTTACACCATGAAAGGAGAAGTGGAGAACCTGAAATACATACATAAGATTCTGGAAGACAAACAAGAAAGGCTCTGGATTATCCTGGAAAACGGAAAGCTGTTACGGAAAGAAAAGAACGGCAAGCTTGTTTCACGCATCATGGGAACAGAGCAACTTAACACACAAGATATCAGGCAAGACGACAAGGGCAACATTTATCTTGCTACCAAGAATGAAGGTGTTTACCTTCTCAAGGCTGGTTCAACCGCCTTCACCAAGATAGCCGGCATTGGCAATCTTCCTATTGACAACATCTATATCAGCCGCGACCAGCGCTTGTTTATCGGTTGCGATGGTATGGGTATCTTCGTGTATAATCCTGTAACAGGATTCTTGCAAAATAATCCTCTGTTCTGCCATGAAGTAAATCTTGCCAAGAGCAAGATTACCAGCATTATAGAAGATTCTACGGGAAACATCTGGGTGAGTATGCTCCAGAAGGGCGTATTCATGCAGTCGCAGGCTCAATGCGATTTCAACTATATGGGCTACCGTTTGGACAGCCGCAACGTGATAGGCGAAAACAGCATCACAAGTCTGTGTGCCAACCAGGGCGATCAAGTCTGGGTGGGCACCGACAAGGATGGTCTTTACCTCTTTGACATAAAAACAGGTAGCATCAAGAGCCATTTATTAAGCAACACCACGGTACTGGCACTCTGCAAAGACAAGAAAGGCAGAACATGGGTAGGAACCTATACTAACGGCATCGGATTTATAGATGCGGGGGGCTCTTTCCATCCATTCAGCCTAGGCATAAGCAACCAGGCGGGCATCTTCGATATCCAGGAAGACCCGCAGGGCAATGTATGGTTTGCTACCATGGGCAAAGGACTTTTCCGCCTTTCTCCAGATGGAAGCATCAAGCAATGGAAAAAACAAGATGGTGCCGACAACAACCTGAAAAAGAACAGTATTCCTAATGATTACCTCATAAATCTTAGCATCTCAAAAGATGGTAAGCGGGTTTTCGTAGCCACTTCTGTGGGTCTGGCTTGCTATGACCAGCAAAAAAATAGCTGGACTTCCACTTTCGGTGGCGTCAACTGTCTGAACAAGGGCAGTTTCTCACATTGCGTTTATTCTGACAGCAAGAACCGCGTATGGTTTGGCACTGAAGACGGCGCAATCTGCTATGATCCAAAGAAGGGATATGCTCATCCGAAGATTTATAACACAGAACTTGGACTTTCTGACAACAGCGTAGCCAGCATCATAGAAGATTACAAGGGTAGAATCTGGATAGGAACCACCTGTGGCTTAAACCAGGTAGATACAGAAAAAGGAACTATCAACAAGTACTTCTCGGACAATGGCTTGCAGAGCAATGAGTTCAGCGATGCAGCAGCCTGCACGCTCTGGGGAGGAAAGATGCTGGTGATGGGCGGAACCGGCGGTATCAACTGGTTTGATACGGACAAGGTGAAACAGCATCCTTGGCAGGCAAAAGTTACCATTTCAGGACTTTTTTTGGGCAACCAACCTGTATACCCGGATATGGAATCGGGCATCTATACTATCACCGACAAAGGCGCCTACAACAGCGACAAGTTCTCCTTATCTCATGAAGACAACACCTTCACCATCCAACTGTCTACTCTTACATATAATAATGTAGAGCAGATCAGTTACGCCTACAGCATCAATGGTGAGGATTGGCGAACCATACAGTCTGGCATGAACGAACTGTCATTCTCACATATGCCAGCAGGTACCTATAAGTTCCGTGTCAAGGCCATCTGCAACGGATACGAAACCCCTGTCAAGGAGTTCTCCATCATCGTCCACCCAGCCTGGTACGCCAGCATCTGGGCAAGAATCTGCTATCTGCTTGCCTTCCTGGGGCTCTGTCTGCTCTATATCAAGCACCGCAAACGCAAGATGGAAGACCAGCTCATATTGCAGCAGCATATCCATGCGGAAGAGATGGGCGAAGCAAAACTGAAGTTCTTCATGAACATCAGCCACGAAATCCGTACCCCATTGACCCTTATCCTCACTCCGCTGTTCACGCTGATTAAGGAAGACAAAGACGCTCACCGACAGGGCATCTACGATATGATGCGCAAGAACTCGGAACGAATCCTGCACCTGATTAACCAGATGATGGACCTAAGAAAGATTGACAAGGGACAGATGGTGATGCACATGAGCGAAACCGATATGGTTGCCTTTATTGGCGATGAATACAAACTCTTCTGCCAGCAGGCGATAGCCAAGAGCATCCACTTCTCCTTTGAGCACGAAGACGAAACTCTCCCGGTATGGATAGACCGCGACAACTTTGACAAGGTATTGATGAATGTCCTGTCAAACGCCTTCAAGTTTACTCCTGCAGGCGGCAGAATCCGTATCACCCTCTCCCACTCGCCTCATCATGTCCGCATCGCCATCAAGGACAGCGGCAAGGGCATTCAGGAGGAAAAGCTCGAAACGATTTTCCAGCGCTTCTATCAGAGTACCACCACTTCTAATGACCGGAATGTAGGTACGGGAATCGGTCTCGACCTGACGCGCTCGCTCGTGGAACTGCACTACGGAACCATTACAGCCGCCAACAACAAGACACTTGATGAAGCCGACTGGAAGGAAGGAAGCCAGTTCCTCATCACGCTGTCTCTGGGCAACGAGCATCTGAAACCGGAAGAAATGATAGATGCACCGGAGCCACAGACTGCTGAAGACATCAAGGAACTGGAAGAAAACATGGAGGAAGGAAACGAAGAGAATGCTGCCGATACAGCCAATGACGCCGAAGAAGATTTCAAGAGCAAGGCAAAGAGCACCATCGCTGTGGTAGAAGACGATGAGGCAATACGTAATTTCCTGAAGACCCAACTACAGGAAACCTACAATATCCTTACCTTCTGCAACGGTAAGGAGGCGCTGCCGGAGATTATCAAGCAGAAGCCAAGCCTCGTTATCTCAGACATCATGATGCCAGAAATGGACGGCAATACGCTCTGTACCAAGATTAAGAACAATGTGAACACCAACCACATTCCGGTGATTCTGCTTACAGCGATGAGCAGAGAGGAAGACCAGCTGACCGGTTTGCAGTCGGGTGCCGATGCCTATGTGGTGAAGCCGTTCAATATGGACATTCTGCGCCGCACCATCATCAACCTGCTCAACGTGCGCCGTACTTTGAAAAACAAGTTTATGGGCAACGAGAGACAGAGCGACAAGCAGATTGCGATAGAAAAAGTCCTGTCGCCAAAAGACCAGCTGATGGAACAGGTGATGAAGGTAATCAATGATAACATGGATAATGAGGACCTGAGTGTGGATATGATTGCCCGCGAAGTAGGACTGAGCCGTGTGCATCTGCACCGCCGAATGAAGGAACTGACCAACCAGACGCCACATGCCTTCATCCGCAATACCCGTCTGCAATATGCCGAAAAGTTGCTGAGCCACTCTAACAAGACGATAACAGACATCATGTTTAGCTGCGGTTTCTCCAACCCAGCCAGCTTCAGCACCATGTTCAAGAACTTTTATGGCTCTTCGCCTCGCGATTATATGCAGGCACACCGGAAAATCTAGCCTTTCCACTGCAGAAAAGGCCAGATGTTTCCCATAATAAAGTATTTGTTACAAATAGAGATGTTAATGATACGCCTCGCAAAGTGTTGGTAACATTCTGTGGGGGTATATTTAAAAGGAAAGCGTTAACTTTGCAGCAGAATTCTGAATACATGTTTCATCCATGAGTTCAGATACTCATTCTGTAATTTTAAACCCAATAATAAAATGAAGAAAATTGCAATCTTATCGCTTTCCCTGACGCTTGCAGCCGCTGCACAGGCGCAGACAGCTGAGTTTGACTATTTCAAGTATGCGGGAAATGACGCTCGCTTCAATGTTGAAATTGACAAGACTCACCAGTATTACAACCCAGTACTGGCTGGTTTCTATCCAGACCCATCACTCTGTCGCGTAGGCGACACCTACTATCTGGTAAACTCTTCGTTTACCTTCTTCCCAGGTGTGCCTCTCTCAACCAGTAAAGACCTGGTCAACTGGCAGCCTGCCGGTCATGTTCTCGACCGCACATCACAGGTTCCATTGAAGGGCCAGCAGGTATCAGCCGGTATCTTCGCACCAGCCATCAGCTATAACAAGAAGAACAAGACCTTCTATATGATTACCACCAATGTGGGAGCCGGCAACTTCTTTGTGAAATCAAAAGATCCTTCCAAAGGCTGGAGCGAGCCTATCTATCTGAAGAAGATTGACGGCATCGACCCTAGCTTCTTCTTCGATGACAACGGCAAGGGCTACATCGTGCATAACGGTCCGGTGGTAGGCGGTGCCGACTATGAGGGTCAGCGTGCTATCCGCTGCTTCGAATTCGACGTAAAGGGCGACAGCATCAAGGGCGACTTCAAGG
>ENA-OPLK01000033-OPLK01000033.1-human-gut-metagenome-genome-assembly--contig:-NODE-33-length-21726-cov-4.861335_pt1 | contig 21726 bp, 16 predicted proteins | sample MGYA00241792_ERZ501711 | MGnify/ENA primary metagenome ERZ501711 (study PRJEB25962, sample SAMEA2042204) | human gut metagenome | biome: human gut; feature: human-associated habitat; material: faeces... | reverse complement strand
CGCCGCCCTGAACTATACCAACGAATACCGCACCTACGAGAACATGGAGAACAATCTCTATGGCATCTATGATGCGGCAAACGACAAGCCGAACTATCTTCGTCACTCTGTTGACGACCAGTATAATAATAACGTGAGACTCGGAGCGATGCTCAACTTCACCTTCCTTTCCAAGGACGGCAACCACAAGTATCAGCTCAAGAACATCTTCAACCAGTTGGCTACCAGCCGATATACCTGGCGTGATGGCGTGAGTGCCCAGTCGAACCTGGAGCGAAGCGCAGAGTATTACTACCGCAGTCGAACTACATATAACGGTCAGCTTACCGGCAAGCACACCTTCACTAGCGATGCCCTTGACTGGAGTATCGGGTATGCGTATGCCAACCGTCATTTGCCTGACCGTCGTAGATACCTCATCGACGATGCTCTTGAATCGGGCGTTTATGCCCTGAGCACCGGCAACGACATATCCCGCGAGTGGACTCAACTCGACGAACACATTCTCTCTCTTGGTGTAAATGACAAGCACCACTTCAAGTTTGGCAACTTTGAGCCAGACTTGCAGGTGGGTGCCTATGGGGAGTATCGCAGCCGAGAATACCAGACCCGCAACTTCATCTACAACTGGAATGTTTCAGCTAACAACATGCCATCCGACTTCCGCCACAGCGACATCCCTACCCTGCTCTCCAGCGAGGCAAACATGGGTTACGACAAGCTGTATCTTCTGGAGGAAAAGCAGATGCGCAATAACTACCGCGGACACAACACCTTAGGCGCCGGATACCTGGCGATGTCTCTCCCCTTTGGCAAACTCGGCATCCACGCCGGTGTCCGCTTCGAGCATAATGATATGGAACTCATCTCCAATTCCCGTGACTACGAGAAGAGTGAATCGAGCCGTCATTACAAGACCGATGATGTTTTTCCATCTCTCAATACAACATATAAAATCAGCGACCAGCATCAGGTGCGACTGTCGTATGGCCGCAGTATTAACCGACCGGAATTCCGTGAAGTATCGTCGTCGGTGTATTACGACTTCGACCTTGCCAGCAATGTGCAGGGAAACACTGAGTTGAAGAACTGTTATGTCGATAACCTCGACCTGCGATATGAGTGGTATCCATCCCGTGGAGAGCTCATTTCGCTGGCAGTCTTCTACAAGCACTTCGATTCTCCTATCGAGTGGACCTATACGGTGGCTGGTGGCACTGACTTGATTTACTCTTACAAGAATGCAAAGAGTGCCAACAACCATGGTGTGGAGCTGGACATCAGAAAGAATCTCGGATTCATCGGATTGAAGGATTTCAGCTGGTCGTTTAATGGTGCCTTGATTAAGAGCAAGGTGCAGTTTGAGAAGGGTTCAAAAGAGGAAAACAGACCGATGCAGGGTCAGTCGCCATACCTTATCAACACCGGCATCTTCTATAAGAACGAGCCATTGAAGATGGATATCGCCCTGCTCTACAACCGCATAGGCAAGCGAATCATCGGTGTGGGCAGAAGCGAAGGAAGCACAGGCGATGACTCCAATTCCCGAGTGCCTCACAGCTACGAGATGCCCCGCAACACCATCGACTTCTCACTGGCTAAGAAATTCGGCAATCATCTGGAGCTGAAGCTCAACGTAAGAGATCTTCTTGCAGAAAAGATATATTACAAGCAGTTTGCTGATGTAACGTATAGCGACGGAAGCAGGAAGCAGGTGGAAGAGATTTCAAGATGCTACAAGCCGGGCAGAAACATCGGTTTGCAGGCAATCTATAAATTTTAAATAATAAGAATAATTAGATGTTTGTTTAATAAAACAGGAAACAATGATGAACAAGATGTATTTTTTAGGATGCATGGGCATCCTCGCAGCATCTGCCATGTTGAGCAGCTGCAGCAGTGACAATGACGATCCAACTCCGTCTCCAAATCCAGGATCAGAAGTAGTTTACAAGTGGACAACCAATGGCGGCTTGAAGGCTTGCGACCACATTCTCTTCGGCACAGACGACAAGGAGAACGCCAACGGAACACAGATTGGTAACGGCGACCAGGAATTCGTCTTTACAGGCAAGCAGACTTTGAAGAAAGGCACTTATCTCCTCAAGGGATGGGTATATATTGCAGATGGTGCTGAGCTTACCATCGAACCGGGAACTATCATCAAGGGCGACAAGCAGACCAAGGCAGCACTCATCGCAGAGCGTGGCGGCAAGCTCATCGCCAAAGGTACAACCACAGAGCCTATCGTCTTTACATCTGAAGAGGCTGCCGGTAGCAGAAAGCCTGGCGACTGGGGTGGCATCATCCTCTGCGGTAAGGCTAAGAACAACCAGACTGAGCAGCAGATAGAGGGTGGTCCTCGTACCAAGCATGGTGGCGCAGATGATGCTGACAACTCAGGAGCCTTGAGCTATGTACGCATCGAGTTTGCCGGTTATCCATTCCAGAAGGATAAGGAGATTAATGGTTTGACCTTCGGTTCTGTAGGTTCCGGCACACAGATTGACCACGTTCAGGTATCTTATTCCAATGATGATTCCTTCGAGTGGTTTGGTGGTACCGTGAACTGCAAGTATCTCGTAGCCTACAAGGGCTGGGATGATGATTTCGATACCGATAACGGTTTCTCAGGAAAGGTGCAGTATGGTCTTTCTCTGCGCGACAGCAAGATAGCCGATACCTCTCAGAGTAACGGTTTCGAGAGCGACAACTGCGCCGATGGTGCTACCGTGGATCCTCGTACCAAGGCAACCTTCTCTAACATCACCTTCGTAGGTCCTAAGGTATTGGATGACAAGTTCCAGAACACCACAGACTATATCACTGCCGGAGCATACAATCCAAACAACGGTTCAGCTCTCGGCAAGTTCCAGTCAGCCATGCAGATTCGCCGTTCTTCTAACCTCAACTGCATCAACTCAGTGGCCTTAGGCTGGCCTATCGGTTTGATTGTTGATGGTGAGAAGGGTGAAACCGTGAAGAATGCCAAGGATGGCAAGTTCAAGCTTCAGAATGTATATTTCGCAGGTATGGACGCCGTTGGTACTGATGCCAACAAGAAGTATGAGGATTACCTCTACGATGCAGCCAACAAGAAGGATCTCGACAAGAACCAGAAGTCATACAGCAACACCTTCTTCTTCTCAGAGCCAAGCAACAAGTATTTTGATTCATGGACATCATTGGTTGGTGCAGATGGCTATACTCCTATCGCAGGAAGCCCATTGCTCGGTGCCGCAAGTTTCGCCGGCTGGACAGGTTTCGACACAGTAACCTACATCGGTGCCTTTGATGGCAGCAACAACTGGATGAGCGGTTGGACCAACTTTGATCCTCAGAATGCGAAGTACTAGAAATCGCTAAGTACTAGAATAAGTATTAGTACCGGAATAAGTACTAAAAATCGCTAATTTCTATTTTGACTATAAGGTTTTCTTTTATTGGGGCATGGCGCAGTGATTTGCGCCATGCTTTTTTGTTGGGTTATGGAGGGAAACGTTGATGTCCTGAAACAGGACATCAAACTTCATTTGCCTTAATCCATGAACCTAATCATATCCTGGTGTCTTGGCTTTGCCTCTGGCGATTCTGCAGGATAACCCAGGGCGATGCAGTAGAGCAGTTTGTAATTCTTGGAGAATGCCATGCGGTCGAGGTAAGGCTTGGCCGACGGCGAATCCAGTATCCAACGGGCAGAACTGCCCAGGCAGCAGGATCCGATGCCCTTTGCCCATGCTGCAAGAATGATGTTCTCGCCAAGCAAGCCGCAATCAATCTGCGCCATATCATAAGTCGTATCGTAGGCGATGCAAACCACGCATGGAGCATTCACGAAGATGTTCTTGAAGCCCTTGCGCTCTGCTATCTTAGGATTATCCTTTACCACGGCTTGGGTTATCGAATCGATGAGTGCAGGAGAATCTATCACTCTGATTTCATACGACTGCAGGTTCTGCCCGTTTGGCGCATGGATGCCGCATTTCAGAATCTCGTTCAGGGTATCACGGCTGATGACGGAATCCTTGTAAGCACGGATGCTTCTGCGACTCATCATCAAATCGGTTACTACACTTGCAGAGTCAACGCTGGTCGTTGCCTCCGGCTGTCTGTTCTCATTGCAGGCAGTCAACATCAGTGCTGCTGCCAATCCTAAAAATATCTTCTTCATATTATTCATTGTATGATTAAACTTATATTGATAATTAGTATTTACCATTGTAGCGTTATTAGTATATACCGTGCAAAGATAGCAACAAATACTGGTATTCAAGAAGATACGTTATGCTTTTTAAGAGTTTTTATCGGTCTCTCTGCCATTCTTTTAACAAGTATATATCATAGCCAAACATTTTCCACCTATTTTGCTAGAATTTCCCAAAAACTTCGTATCTTTGCAATGGCTTTATGCAAGATAAGCTGTTTATAAAATCATCAAACGTAGAATTATGGAAAGAAAAAGTTATTCTATAGATATAAATCGCATTGCACAATATACCATGTATGCATATTGCATTTTCGCATTGTTTTCGCTGGCATTTTCTGTTTGCGGACAAGCGGGCTTATCCTTCAGAACAAGTCCCATCCTGATTCCAATAAGTCCCATCCTGGTTACCATCAAGCAACTGGTCTTGCAGCTCGCCCCTATAGCTTTATGGGGAATATTCCGCTACACGCTACCGGCAGGCGTAAAATTGCTACGACGCTGCAGCGAGTTGATGGTACTTTACTATGTGCTCTCATTCATCCTGGGCCAATGCTTCAATCTTCATCTCGTAACGATGATGCAGAACGGACAGATTAACCAAATGGCTTCCATACTCACCTGGACAGAAAGCACGATGGGTCTGATTTCCGTCATCGCCTCCCTGGTAGCCGGCTGTCATCTGTGCAGCAAGCACAGGGGCAACATGCACAAACTGGGCATAGCCCTTGTCCTGGTTTTCATCGCATGGCTGCTATGCTCGAATCTCCTCCCTGCGGCAGTGTTTTATCTGGCAGGCAACACCCAGCAGGCAGCCTTCACCTGCATGAATCTCATCAGTATGATAACAACGACATCGGCTTATATATACGCATACTATAGGATGTTTCGGGCAATAAAAACGATAGGATGTATCGGGCAATAAAACTAAATAAATACAAATTCTCGGATATACAGATTACAGAAAGGTTATCAGTTCTACAGAAAGAAATTTGCAATACACTGCAAATTTCACTCAGAAACACGAGAAATTTGCAATGCACTGCAAATTTCTCGAAAAAGTTTCGTATATTTGCAGCGCATTTCATTTTTAACAATCAAGATAGAATGCAAAATGAATAGCAAAGTGAATAAATAGAACATAAAGAGAATATGATAGAGCGCAAAGAATACATGAATCTCCTGGAGAAATGGAGAGACAAGAAGGCCATCAAGGTAGTAACAGGCATACGACGCTGTGGCAAGTCATCGCTGCTGAGGATGTTTAGGGAGAAACTTCTCTCGGACGGAGTATCCGAAGAACAAGTACAGAACCTCAACTTCGAGGATCTCGACAACGAACCGTTCCTCGACTATAAAATTTTGTACGCGCACGTAAAGCAGAACCTGTGCCCAGACAAGATGAACTATCTCTTCTTTGACGAGATACAGATGGTGGAAAATTTCCAGAAAGTGATAGACAGCCTGTTCCTGCTAGATAACGTAGACATTTACGTTACTGGCAGCAATGCCTACCTGCTCTCTGGCGAAATAGCCACCCTGCTCACCGGAAGATACATCGAAATCAAGCTCTTCCCTTTCTCCTTCCGAGAATTCATGCAGACGCAGCCTGCCCATACTTCCCGAGAGCTTGCCTATCGCCAATACATCGAACTGGGTTCCTTCCCATACATTCCCCAAATCAGCCAAGACCGAGAGATGGTGCGTGAATACCTGTCAGGTCTCTACAACACCATCGTACTGAAAGATGTGGTGAGCCGCAAAAAGATAACCGATGTGATGATGTTGCAAAGTGTGGTAAGATTCCTTGCTGACAATATAGGCAACATATCCGTAATCAAGCGCATCAGCGATACCATGACCTCGCTGGGCAGAAAGACTACATCTCATACGATAGAAAACTACGTCTCTGCCCTCACCGACAGCTATATCTTCTACCCAGTGCAGAGATATGATGCCAAGGGTAAGCAGCTATTGAAGACTGGACAGAAACTTTATCTTGCCGACGTAGGTCTACGCCAAGTCATCAATGGCACCAAAGGTGGCGACTTGGGGCACGTACTGGAGAACATCGTGTATCTGGAACTAGCACGACGAGGCGGAGAAATCTATGTAGGCAAAGCCGGTGATGCAGAGATAGACTTCGTGGTAATCATTGGTGAACACAAGGCATACTATCAGGTATCGCTCAGCGTAAGGGATGAGACCACGATGCAGAGAGAATTGGCACCCCTGAAGTCCATCTCCGACAATTTTCCAAAATATCTGCTCACTCTGGACAACGACCCCGTCCAGTTTCATGATGGAATCAAGCAAGAATATGTGCTCGACTGGCTTATGGAATGCTATGATTCGACTAAAAGAATGCTATGATTCGACTAAAAAACAAGAATAAGACTCACATAGAAAAACAATGATGGAAAAGAATCAGATTTTTGAAAATATCATGAGCCGTACATCGGTGAGAAGTTATACAGAAAAGACTGTAGAACAGGAGAAGGTGGAGATGATGCTGCGTGCCGGCATGGCGGCTCCATCGGCATGCAACAAGCAGCCTTGGCATTTTGTGGTTATCAACGACAGAGAGATTCTCGACCAGATACCACAGTTCTGCCCTTATGCCAGCATGGTGAAGCAGGCACCGCTTGCCATCGTGGTTTGCGGATGCCTGGATAAGACGCTGGAAGGCATCGAGCAGGAGTTCTGGATTCAAGACTGTTCGGCTGCCACGGAGAACATTCTGCTGATGGCTCACGACTTGGGACTTGGCGGTATATGGACAGCCCTCTATCCCCTGAAAGAACGATACGAGGGAATGCAGCAACTGCTGCATCTGCCCAAGACGATGATTCCGCTCAACACCCTCATCATCGGGTATCCGAAGAATCAGGTGGCAGCAAAGGATAAGTGGAAAGAGGAGAATATTTCCTATAATTATTATCAGGAATAATCTCCATCAGGATTCATATCCCTATCATCTTATATACCCCTCCTGCTCATATCCCCTGCGATAATGATGAATCATATTGACCAGCGGCAGAAGGCGGACATCCGTTACTGCCATATTCCTGAATCTGGCATATTGCAGATTGTAAAGCGCGGCATTGCCTTCGGCCAATCTTTCCTCGATATCAGATGGCACCAGGAAGGAAGATCGATTACCCAGATGGGCATAAAACTCTGAAAGATAGATATGAACTCCTGCCAGATCGAAATCGCCAAAATGAACGTAACGATTGGGAATGCGGAGAAGCCATGACCTGAGATTTTCCAGGTTTTCCTGTGGATAACGGCAGACAAACAAGAGTTGCTTACCAGGAAACTGAGCATCGAAAAGCCAACGTTGCGACCGAATCTGCATGAAATTCTCAGCATTCTCCATACCTATGATGATTACATCTTCCGGTATCTCGAAATGTTCCGGCTGATTGATGAAAACAGAACTGCCCTCCATCGGTTGAAGCCAGAATGGCTTCCCATTCAGCATAGCATCTATCCGAACATAGCAATCTACCAGAAAACCACGAAATGTATTCACCTTCTTGGCCTTTGAATTACCTACCATCCTAACCATATCTGCTCTCGTCTGCATAGAGGAAGAGGCAGAAATCCATTCTTCTAAAGAACATTTCAAGCCAAACTTCTGCGATAGCAAGGTACGGCAACCCTCTCGCATAACCTCGGCTATGCGATATTTGCATCTACTTCCATTGTTCTTCAACATAAGGAGCCCTTCCTGCCTCAGCAAAGCCGTGAGGCGAGGAGACAGCTTCGACGAAGCAATCTCCTCACCCTTCAACATCGCTAATATCTGTCGGGCATCGCCCAATCCTAACTTTTCCATATCATCAAGAATATCAATTATATCACAAGTATATCAAGTGTATCAATTATAATCTCTTGATTAATTGAGTAACCTTTGTATTTGCCCTATTGTCTTTGCTGAGCAGATAGGTGTATTTGTAATCCTCTACATTATAGGTAGTTGGCGAACTGTTTACCAGCAGGATGTTGCGGCGATTGGCAAAGTCGAGGATTCCCTTCACATTGTTAGGATGCAACTTGCCTATCTCGTCCATCATGCAATGAATCTTGAAATCGCCCGATTTCTTCGATGCCTTCTCCTTAAACACGTTGATGAGCATGATATTAACCATCGCCTTTACAAGTATGTCTGTGCCATCAGAGCCCACATTCGCTATCTTCTCTACCCATCCCGTATCATTATCATTTTCCTTGATGCGGAACTCCAACTTAAAGGTATCTGCCACCTGCAACTGCCTGCGGTTAGGCTCATCCAGGAGTCCCTTCATAAAGGCAAGCAGATATTTCACCGCCTTGGCATTCACATCCTGGCGTGATTCGGTGGCAAAGAGATCCATCTCTCCCATATTGAACTGATTCTCTTCCGCAAAGTCCCTGATACGCAAAAGGAGGAGCATCAACTGGTCGTTGCTCTCCAACGAGCGCAAGGCGATTTCCCTGATAACACCTGCGAAATTCCGCTCCTCAAAATCGTGGTTGATATCGTTGATGGTCTTGCCGATGTCGCCTTCCCTTCGGGTAAGATCGCCCACCTCCTTGGAGATTCGGAAGATGATATCGGTATATCTTCCACTGATGCGTTTCTGATATTCCGAGATTTTATCATTTTCCACAAACTCGCAGAGATTGGATGCGAAGGCGATAAACTCCTCTTCTGTTACCGGACTTACATTGAAGTGAAAGGTGTTGTGAGCAGAAAACATACCCAGGAACTGCTGAGATTGCTTCTTGAAGTTATCGAGCGTACGGCTGTCCTCATATATCTGGCGCTTCAGCTCTTCTACGATGGCAAAACAATCCTTGGTGGTGATTTTCTCCTCAATCTCACTACTATCCAACGGGCACAAGGTTGCATCGCTCCGGAAGTTCTTTACTGCATTCAAGCCCGCCTCCAGCTTTTTTAAAGCAGCCTGCTGCTTAGCCAGTTTTTCCTGTGCCACAGACAATTGCAGCTTGAGTCGTTCACTGCGCTGCCTGAATTTATCTTCAATCGTCATCAAAGCCTCAGCCTTGTTTTTCCGTTCCTGTCTTACGGAAGATTCCTGGTCAAAGAGTTCTATCTTGTCGTTTCGGTAAACCGCCACCACATCACGATTTTTTCTGACAAATGCCAATTCTGCATCCAGTTCTGCTATGCGCTTGTTGTAAGCATCCAAAGCCTGAGTATCCATACCCTTGCCATGCAGTTCATCGTGCTGGGCTTTCAGGAGTTCCTGTTTGCGGGCATCCACCTGGTTCTGCTTCTCTTCTATCTGCGTTTGAATATCGTTGGCAAAGCCTTCAAAAGTCTGTGTTTCCTGCTTAACCTGTCGATTGTGTTCCGCCTGAAGAGCTTTCAGCTTTCGCTGCAGTTCCATCTCCAGCTGGCGCTTATTCTCTTCCTTCTTCACCTTATCGGCAACAAGCGCATTCTGCTTATCTTCCAATTCTGACAGCTGCTGGCTGCGCCATTTCTCCAAACAGTTTTTCAACTCCAGCGATTGCACCTTGAGCTTCTTTTCCGTCTGGGGCAACTGTTGCATTTCAGCCTTTTTAGCATGAAGCGATTCATTCAGCTTTCTTATCTGAAGCTGATATTTTCCCTTCAAAGTTTTTTGCTCCTCCTCATGCTGGTTCCATAAATCATTCAGCAGTTTGATGATGTCTGCACAAAGCTGTTCTTTTTCGGCGAGTTGCTCCTTCAATTCCTTGGGAGTTCTGAATTTTCGCTCTACGGCAGCCAGATTGATGCTTACGCCGTAGAGAGAAGCCGATGACAATGAAGAAGAATCGGCAACCAATTGTGGATTCAACACATTATTATATAGTATCGTTTCCTCATCCACCACTTTTCCGATATTCTCCTGCCATCCCTTCCTGTTCTGGTCGAGCCATTCGGAAAACGAGCCTTTGCTCTTCTCCAGGAGAGTCTGAATTTTTCTGATTTCAGCCTCAACATCAGCTTTCTGCTTCTTAGGCCCTTCGAGCGATGCCTGGTATTTCAAATCAGCTATCTCCAATTCCTTTTCGGCTTCCTGACGCAATGTTTCAATGCGCAGTTCCACTTCCCTGATCTCGGTTTCTACCTGAAATTTTCTGGCTGTAAATTCGGCAAACTCCTGTTCGTTCGTCTTCATCTCCCTGGCAAAAGGATTCTCGTGAGCCACATTTGCCTTCTGTATCTTCAAGGCCGTTTCCTCTTGCCCCAGCTGTACCATTATTTCATCCATAGCAGAAGCCTTCTTCTGAAACACCTCTCGGGTTTCCGTTTCCGCCTTTCGCCACTCCAGCATCAAGGTTTCTTTCTGGGTCATCAAGGCTGCCTGGTGCTCATTGAGCAAGGTGGTCTTGCTGTTTCTGAAAGCACGCAAATCCATATCTAGCTGTTCGAGCAGAGCCTTATACTTATCCACCACGTTCTGATAGGATTTCTCCAGTTCAGCCTTCATCGCTTCCTGTCGCTTACGCTCTTCTTCGATGAAGGTTTCCTGCTCTACCCGCTGCAAGATATCTTCTATATGAATTTCCTCATAATGTTTACGCTTGGCGGCAGTTTTCTTTAGCTGCGCATCGAGTACGCCCAATTCACGGGAGATTTTATCACGCTCCTTTCCATATTTTTCCTGTTCCTCACCTAGCAGTCGGTTTACCCGGTTACATTCCGCCTCACTTTTCTGGATATCAAGACGATATTGTGGCAGGAGTTCCTGTGCCACACGCTCTGCATAATTGAGTTCCCTACGTCCTTCGCCAATCAGGCGTCGATTGTTCAGCAAGGTGCGATACGCATCTATCACCTTATCAGCCATCCTGCGAACCAGCACCTCGCCATTCTTCTCCTTCTTCGTCCAGAGGCTCACATCCTTATACTCCTGTTCAAACTCCTTAATCTGTTCACGATAAAAGTTGAGATCAATGCAGTTATCCTCATCACTCATCGAGCGGATGATGGTATTCTTGATGAAATCGGCATCCAACTTGGTGTTGAGGAAGACATTCTGGATGGTGCGGGGGATATTCTGGTACTTAGCACTCTCTACAATGGCATACTTGCGAAAAGGCTGAAGTTCCAGGCGACGATTGTTGCCGAAGATGATGTCACGATACATCTCATAGCTGCTTACGAGCGAAGATATATCATATTTCTTACCCACCTGCTCACGTATCTTACTCCATTCGCCATACACCTGCTTACGCTCATCAATAAACCATTTGCTATCAAACGGGGCATCGATGAAACGGAACATCACTCGTCCCTGATTCTTCAAGGCAAGCACACAGTAGGCCCCATTCTCACACATCACCTCATAGACAATGTATGAATTGGGATAAGGAAAATAAAAGGCATCAAACGATTTCTTCTCCTTCGGGATGCCCAGGCGCAACTTATCTGCATTATAGAAAAACAGCAGCGCACGGAGCAAGGTACTCTTGCCCACACCCTGAGTGCCGATGAAATGAACATTTCCATCGAGCTTTACCTCGGCGTATGGGATATGGGCACTATTCAGAAAAATGATTTTATTCAGATATCTCATGATTGTTCCTCCTTTTCTTCTCCGGTAATATCAGCATCATCGGTAATAGATATACAATCTATCAACTCCTCAATATAATGGAAAGAAGTCAAAACCTTCCAGTTTTTCTCCACTTCATCCTGCTGCTCTATGAATCCCATTCTCACCAATTCGCCTATCAGTTTATCAACAATCTCATCATACGATTTTTTCTCGCTGAAGAGTTTTCCGGCCAATTCCTTCAGTTCCATATCGCAATTGATTCTCACCACGATGTCTGCCGCAGAGAATACCAACCCGGAACCGAAGGCAGAATTATAAGTTTTCAGAAAGGTGAGATAATCTATCCATTTGCTCACCGCCTCCAACTTACGCTGCAAATCTCCCTTGGTTTCCTTACGGGAAAAAAAGAAATAGCCATCGCCTGCTTCCAGATGGAATCCGATGCCCTGGTAGTACTCATCATATTCAGCCTGATGGTCTTCGATGGCATCATAATACCGCTTGATTTTTGCCTGAACACTGTTGTTGGATATGAATCCACCTCTGCTCAGAATATTAAAGATTTCTTCTGTATAATTCAATTTATTCATTGTTCTGTCTTCTTATTTTATCTAGTTTCTCTAGAAAGAAAGCATTCTTATTTCGGGAGAATCATCGGATATTCTACTCCATCCGATTCAGCATAATTACCCGTAAACTTCAACTTATCCACATATTGCGAAGCTATCTGGCAAAAATACACGAGCTTATCTTCCCGGCTTTGTTTCTTATCATACTGATAATTCATGACGAAAGCGAAAAGATGGGTACTCGATGCAGAGAAGGCATTATAGATTTCCTGCAGATTCACCGCCTCCAGCTTCTGCCTATTACCTTTGAGATAATCATCGGGGATAGGTTCTGCCAGAGAATCGAGCCGGCGGCCCTTCCTCTTTTTCATATTTTCAGAAAGAATGCTGATGCATTGCAGCGCCTCATCGGATGTGCGAAGATTGTCTATCGACAACTTGATGTAATACTTGGGTTGCGGTTCCATCCAAACGGCATTTCGGGTGGCTATAACCTGTCTTACATCCGTAGCCTCTTCCCATCGGAACTGGTCTTTCAGATATTTCAGTTTCTTCACCTTTTCAAAGATGCGATTCTGATAATCTATCATATTGAGATACTGGATAATCTGGCGTTCTATCTCCAGCAGATTGTGATAAGACTCGTTGAGCTGCAGGCGCACATCATTCACCACGTTTTTCATCCGCACATCCATCGCCATGGAGAAGAAGACGGGCTGATCGGTATCTATCACCCGTTCACTCTCGGTGATGAGTTGAGATATGTTCTTCAACTTCTCGCTCAGCCGCTGGAGTTTCGTTTTCTTGATTTCGTAATTAGGCTCATTCTTATAAGTATTGTCCATATTACGCTTCAAATCCAATACATTTCGAACGGTGGCAAGGGCTATGGTCTTCAGGCACCGGCGCACCTCCTTGAGATATTTATATTTTCGGGTATCGTTATTTTCCTTGAAATAATAGTCGATATTCTCATTCAACACAGAGATGTAATCCCGCACCGAAGAAACATTGATTTCCTCGTTCACTTCCAGCACATCCTCGAAGAACTTCTGATACACGTCTTCCATCTCCAGACAGTCGCCCGTATCACGAATCACTCCATTTTCTATCAAATATCGGATGCGTTCCTCCTTGTATTCGGTCATTTCCAAGGCATAGTCATAACGAAACTGAAGGCGTCGCTTGGCAAACATCTCCTTCAGTAAGATCTTTTCCCGATCAAGAGTTTTAATCAATTCATCTATAGAATGGAAAGTACCCATTGGCTTGTCATTTAAATATCTATTTTTCGCTGCTAAATTACTTATTTTTTATCGAACAGCCAAATTTTCATAGAACTTTTTACTGCCAAGGGTTCATAAAAGCAAGATTCCCATCACGAATATAAGTATAAAAGACTTAAAATGAGAGAAATTATTTTGGAAATCTAGATTTTATCCCTAATTTTGCACATCAAAAAAGAAAAATAAAGAAAAAGTATGAACATCAAGGAGAATTATCAACAATATGTAAGCCGATACGCTTCTGAGGTGGCTGCCCTGAAGCGTAAGAATACGGGATTTATAACAGGCGAGCTGCTGGCTTTTGGCGGCATCCTCGCCTTCCTGATCTGCTATTTCGCATTGGATGGGGATACGCAGAACTATCTGTTGGGGGCGGTGCTGTGCCTGATTGCCTATCTGGAAATCAGACGACTTGACGATAAGAACAAGGAGAAGATAGAGCATCTTTCGGCTTTGCTCAAGGTTTATCAGGACGAAATCAAGGCTTGGGAGGGCGATTTCTCGCCTTTCGAAACGGGCGATTCCTATCAGAATCCGCAGCATCCTTATTCCTTCGACCTCGATGTCTTCGGCAAGAGTTCGCTGTTCAACCGCATCTGCCGAACCATCACATCGGGCGGTTCGGAGGCACTCGCCAGGAATCTTACCCGGGAAACGCCTCTGAATATGGAAGATATCAAAAGAAGAAGAGATTTGCAGAAGGAATTGGCTGGAGAAGGCGAAAACTGGCGAATGGAATTCCTGGCACTTGGCGAAAAGAACAGAAGCCAAACTGCGGATGGCAAAATGGTGAATGGCAAGATGAAGAAGATTGATTCTGCTGCGGTGGTGGATGCGATGCAGAAGGTTTCGAAGATGGAGGTGCCGGCATGGTTTGGATCACCGGTTTCGCTCGTTATCGGATGGATGATGATTATCGGAGTCATCGGTTCCGTGATTTTATCGATATGCGATATGGTTTCGGTGGATTTCGCCTTGTGGTGGGTGTTGGTTCAATACATGGTGGTATTCTTCGTCTGCAAGCAGACACTTGACAAGATAGACAGCAACGGCGGCAAGCTTCGCCATCAGCTCATCGCCTATGCTCAGATACTTCAGCTTATCAACAGGCGCAATTTCCATAGCGAATTAGGCAAGGAGATGCAGGATTCCCTGGCAGATGCCCTGCCTTCCTTTGCCCAACTGGAAAAGATATTGAAGGGGTATGACAGAAGAGGCAACTTCCTCGGTCTTTTCTTCACCGATGCCTTCATGCTGAGCGATTTCTTCCTGGTTCGCAGTTTCCTGAAATGGAAGAATACCTATATGATGAAGATGGAGGAATGGATGCATATCATCAACGAGATGGATGCGATGGTTTCGATGGCGGATTTCAGATATAATCATCCGGAGGCGGAAGAGGCGGAATTTATTTCAGGAAGTCCGGAAATCGTGTTCGAGGGAAAGAATCTCTATCATCCTTTCCTGGGTGCCAAGGCGGTGAAGAACGATTTCACCATCAAGGACGACAACTATTATATCATCACCGGAGCCAACATGGCTGGAAAGAGTACCTTCCTGCGTTCGCTGGGCGTGAACTATATCCTGGCAATGGCGGGTATGCCGGTGTTTGCAGATCTGCTGAAGATTTCCCGTTTCAGATTGTTCTCGAGCATGAGAACCACCGATGATTTGACGCACGGCATCTCTTATTTCAATGCTGAATTGATTAGATTGGAGGAGCTTCTGAAGTTCTGCAAGGAAAGTGCAGAGGGAAAGTTCTACAAGGAAAGTATAGCGAGCAATAAGGAATCACTCCGAACGCTGATTATTCTGGATGAGATTCTGAAAGGAACGAATTCATTGGATAAACTGAATGGTTCGAGAAAGTTCCTCGAAGCCATCGCCAAGCAGCCGGTGAGCGGCATCATTGCTACCCACGATTTGGAACTTTCCAAGATGGAGAATGATGCATCAGGAAAATTCCACAACTATTGTTTCGAGATAGATTTGGGCACGGATGTTACCTATACTTATAAGATACAGAAGGGCGTGGCAAGAAACCAGAATGCCACCTTCTTACTGAATAAGATTTTGGAGAAATATTAGAATAGGATTTAAGCGAAGTATTAATAGGACTTATAAAAGCACTAATATAGATTTTATATAAAAGAGAAACTCCCGATAATTTGATCGTTTCAAATTATCGGGAGTTTTCCTTTAAAAGAATACATTATAACTCAACGCTAGCAAGTTATAACTCAACACTATCCAGGCGGAATTTGAGCAAGCCGGCAGGTACCTTAACCATTACCTCATCACCAGCCTTCTTACCCAGAAGGGCCTTGGCGATAGGCGACTTGATAGAGATTTTTCCACTATGCAAATCAGCCTCATGCGGATTTACGATAACATAACTCATACTGCACTTGTTGGCGAGATTGGTAATCTTAATCTTGCTCAGCAAGCCAACGGTATCGCTCTTCAATCGAGACTTGTCGATGACACGGGCATTCTCCAAGACCTTCTGCTTGAAGCTGATGCGGCTCAACAGTTTGCCCTGCTCACGCTTGGCAGCATGATACTCGAAATTCTCGCTGAGGTCACCCTTGTCGCGAGCCTCAGCAATCGCATCACGAACGGCAGGCAACTCTACGTTTACCATGTGTTGAAGTTCGGCCACGAGCTCATCGTAGCCTTCTTGAGACATATATTCCATTTTTCCTTGTTTTCTAGTTTCTTATTGTTCTTAATGAATGATGATTTTTTATTCGGGGTGCAAAGTTACTAGTAAATCACGAAATCACCAAACTTTTTTAGTGAAAAAGTGAAGAAACTAAAGATTAGAAAAAACAGAGGCATCCTAAATCATTATTTTTGGGTATTGCAAATGTTGATAGATATTCTTACCTTTGCAACCCATTTAGTAGAAAACAACAATGTTTATTAGAAAACAACAATGAGAGAAAAAAAGAAGAAACGTTTTACCTGGAAGAAATACCATCGTTGGTTCGGACTTGTACTGTCTGTCTTTATGTTGGTATTCTGCGTATCAGGTATCATTTTAAATCATCGCCAGCTATTCGCCGGTTGTGAAGTAAGCAGAAGTCTGATGCCATCGGCTTACCATATCAAGAATTTCAACAACGGCATCATCAAAGGTTCTATCAAGATCAATCACCGCATCAGCAAAACTCCAAGTGATTCCATCCTGGCGTATGGTTATGGTGGCGTATGGCTTACCGATCCAGAGATGAAAAGCTGGAAAGACTTTAATAAGGGATTACCCAAGAACGTGGATGGCAGGAATATCCGCAACATGGTACAGACGAAAAACGGAGAAATCTGGTGTGCAGCCATGATGGATGTATATCGCTTCGACGGAAAGGAATGGAAGATGTTTCCGCTCGCAGATAATGAAGAGCGTATCGCTGACATTACATTGACCAAAGACAGCACAAGCATCATCGCCATGACCCGTTCTGCCGTTTATGAAATATCCGGTAAGAAGACGGACGCAGCCAACGAAAAGAGGGATGCGATCAGCGAAAAGACGAATGTTACCCGCAAAATCATCGGTCAACCAGAAGGTTTTGTTCCGGAAGTTACCCTTTTCAAGACCGTTTGGAACCTGCATAGCGGTGCTTTCTTCGGATTAGCTGGAAGATTGGTGGTGGATGCCATCGCCATCGTACTTATCATCCTTTCGATAACGGGCATCATCCTTTTCATTCTTCCTTACCGTATCCGCCGACAGAAGAGATTACAGGCAAGAGAAAAGATGCTGAAGCTTGGCAAACAGATGGTTTTCCATGCCAAATGGCATAATAAATTAGGATACACGACTATTATCCTTACGCTCTGGCTAGCGATAACAGGTATGTGTCTCCGACCACCTTTGATGATACCTCTGGCGATGAACAAGACTACAGAAAAGGTGAAGGATGGAAATGTCTGGCACGATAAACTTCGCGCCATCCGATGGGATGCAGCAGAGGGCAACTGGCTTGTTTCTACCTCAGAAGGTTTTCTTCGAGTAGATGAGCATTTCTGCCAGAAACCGGTTTTATTGGATAAGAAGCAATCACCAAAGATAAGTCCGATGGGCGTGAATGTTTTCGAGAGTGATGGCAAGGGTGGTTGGCTGATAGGATCATTCAGCGGCATGTTCCGTTGGAATCCGGAAAAGAATCTGATTGTGGATTATTTCACAGGGAAAGCCAACCAAGGAAAATCGATGATTCCGATTTCCAGTTCTTTGGTCAGCGGTTATTCCAAGGACTTCTTTGGAGGAAAAGAAGTGATTTTCGATTATAGCAAAGGGGCGAGCTTAGGTGAAACAACATCTACCCCAGAGTTGCTTTCAGCCACCCCAATGTCGCTTTGGAATGTGGCATTAGAACTCCATGTAGGTAGATGCTATTCTCCATTCTTAGGGCCTCTTTCCGACCTTTTCGTCTTCATCTCCGGCTTGCTGATTACGCTGGTTTTGCTTTCCGGCTACATCATTCTGCATCGGAGAAAGAAGAAGAGCCCCAAACTTCCTCGGAAATCTCTCTAACCAAATCAATCTTTGCCCATTGCTCTGCATCAGTCAGTTTATTGCCAATTTCGCAAGAGGCAAAACCGCATTGAGGACTGAGGCTTAAGCGATTGAGAGAAATATACTTGGCAGCTTCGTGGATTCTGGCGATGACCGTAGCCTTATCCTCCAACACAGGAGATTTAGAGGTTACCAAACCCAGAACCACCTTCTTGCCATCAGCCACATATTTCAAAGGCTCAAAACCACCCGAACGCTCATCGTCATACTCCAGATAGAAGGTATCCACATCCTCATGAGCAAAAAGATAAGGAGCCACGGCATCGTAGGCACCCTTGGTAGCATAGCAGGAATGATAATTGCCACGGCATACGTGGGTGTTGATAGTCAATCCCTCCGGTTTGCCCTCGATGGCAAGGTTGTTCACCTTCAGATATTGCAGGGCTTCCTGTTCAAGGGTGAAGCCGTTGCCCACCTTGGCCTTCCAGTAATCGCTATCCACAATCATTCCCCAGGTGCAATCATCAAGCTGGATGGTGCGGCAACCAGCTGCATAAATCTCCTGGAAGAAGGTGCGATAAGCCTGGGCAATATCCTCTAGCAGTTGGGTAGTGTTAGGATAGAACTTGCGGGTGTTCTCGGCATTCTTGCCACGGAACAGTTCGGCAAGGAACTGAGCCGGAGCAGGAACCGTCTGCTTTGCCTCGAAGATATATTCACCATTGGCATCCAACTCCTCAAACTGCTTTACAAAGAGGAAATCCTTGATAAAAGGATGATTCTCGCCGGTAATCTTGCCGGTCAGTTGGATAGAACCCTTGGTTGTCTCCTCGCCATGAAACTGATAGCCATGCTCCAGTTCGATATGCTCCACGCCATTGAATCCCCACATAAAGTCGAGATGCCAATAGCTGCGGCGGAACTCGCCATCGGTGATATAAGGCAGGCGATGCGCCTTCTGCTGCTTGATGACCTCAGTAATCAGACTGTCTTCGATGCAGCGAAGGTCGGTGGCAGAAATCTTGCCATCAGCAAACTTGGCTCTTGCTTCTTTCAACTCTGCAGGACGCAAATAGCTGCCCACTGCCTCAAAATGTATATTTCTTACGTTGCTCATTATTTTATCTCCTATATTTTTAAATGATGAATGACTCTTACTTTGCCATTATCTGATGATGAACGGCTCTTTGCATCCGGAATTGCGAGTGCAAAGGTAAGAAGAAGAATTTTATCTGCCAAATATTCTTCGTAATTCAGAAAAATATGCTATCTTTGCAGCGTATTTAGCAAATTCGCAGAATATTATTCTGCAAGAAACGTTAAAAGGAGAAACAAAGAAACTATAAAACAGAAAGAAAAGGAACAATGGCTACAGAAGAAAATCTCGATGAAATCGATATCAAGATACTCAAGTTGTTGCAGCAGAACTCACGACTCACCGTGAAGGAACTTGCCGCAAGAGTACACCTCTCCCCTTCTCCCACCTTCGAGCGACAGAAGCGATTGGAGCGTGAGGGATACATCCAGCGATACGGAGCAATAGTGGATCATCACAAGATGGGACACAACGTGATTGTGCTCTGCAATATCCGACTGAAGCAGCACACCCATGATTTGATTCAGCAATTCATGGATACCGTGCAAAACATCGACCAGATAACGGAGTGCTACAACACCACCGGCGATTACGACTTCCAGATCAAGGTATATGCACGGGACATGAAGGACTACCAGGATTTCATGCTCAACACCCTGGGAAATATTGACTGCATCGGAAGTCTCCACAGCATCATCGTGATTGGCGAAATCAAGGATTCGCATTATATCCCTGTGAATCAAAACAAGGAGAAGAGAAATTAAATCAAGAAAGAATGAAAGAGAATAAATATTAAGGAGAAAGAATTATGTTTTGGAAAAAGATCATCATCCTATACTTTGCTCTTCCCATGCTTTGCAGCCTTCCATCCAAGGCGCAGAAGCCGGGAGATATCGTCAGCGAGCAAACCATCAGAAAACTGGGAGAGAAGCATTTCTTCTCCACATCCTCCATTCCTGATGATATTTTCCACCTGATGCAGGGGAAGACATACAAGAAGAATTGCACCGTGGCAAGAAGTGAATTGCGATACCTGCGATGCCTGCATGTGGATAAAAAAGGCAGAAACATCGTAGGTGAAATGGTGGTAAACAAGGCGATAGCCGCTGATGTACTCGATATCTTCAGAAAGCTATATGAAGCAAAATATCCGATAGAGCGAATGAGACTTATCGACTACTGGGATGCCAATGACGAGAGGGCGATGAGGGACAACAACTCCTCCAGCTTCAATTTCCGATTCATCTCACATACCAAGACCGTTTCGAAGCATGGCAAGGGACTTGCCGTTGACATCAATACCCTCTACAATCCCTATCATAAGCATTTGAAGAATGGCAAGGAAGTGGTAGAGCCAGCTACGGCACGACCTTATCTCGACCGTAGCAAGCACCATGCTTACATGATCAGAAAGGGCGATTTATGCTACCGGCTCTTCAAGGAGAAAGGGTTCCGATGGGGTGGCGACTGGAAACATAGCAAGGATTACCAGCACTTCGAGAAATAAGGACACAAGAAGGCTATGCTGTTGTTGCTTGAGATTCTGCAACAAATAGCATAGCCCTTTATTGTCTAACTGCACTCAATTACCTAACTGTACCAAACAGAATTATAATCTCTGCGGTCATCTTCCTCATTATAGAGGTTCTCATACTCAAGGTTCATTGCCTCGAATTTTTCCTGTGTCTGTTTCATGATAGCCCCTCCTATTACTTTAAGTTAATAAATTCGTTTCTATCTTTTGTATATGCAAAAATAGCAAAAAAATGAATCGATGCTGTCAACTATTCAGAAAACTTTTGTATTTTTGCATCAGAAAGCCATATTTGGCGACATTAAGAACAATTAGAATGAAGAAATAATGAATATGAAGATACAGCATACATTTCGACTCAATCGGGTAAAGTGGCGCCACTGGTTATTGCTGGTACTGCTCCTCCTCGTTACTCTTGCCAAAATGATTCCTCTATGGGGATTCATCTACACCACCCGTATCTATCCGATTATCGGCACACTCCTCTCTCCCATCTCAGGATTTTTTCCTTTTGCCGTAGGCGATATCTTCATCGCTCTCAGCATTGCCTGGGTTATCTTCTATCCCATCTATGAGATAGGATTGAGAAAGAAGCTTGCCAGGCGATACTTCTTCCTGGCAGCAAAGAAAGGCAGCTATCCCAAGAAGAAGGTTGTATTCGGAAGAGTGACAGAATACCTGCTTTGGGTATATGCCTGGTTCTACATCGCCTGGGGATTGAACTACTCCCAGCCGAATATCTATGATAGAACAGGAATGAAGCCGGTGGAAGTAAGCGAAGCTAAATTCAAGGCATTCGCCTATCAATATGCCGACAGTCTCAACGCTTTAAGCATTTCTTCTGATATTGCCGGGAGTAGCATTTTCTCTGATAGCATCGTAGATGACGGTTTGAAAAATCGGGTGCGGGATGCGGTTCTGAAGGAATATAATAAAATAGGTTATAAGGAGGGTATCAATGCTCCTTTCAA
>ENA-OPLK01000031-OPLK01000031.1-human-gut-metagenome-genome-assembly--contig:-NODE-31-length-21979-cov-2.687010_pt1 | contig 21979 bp, 23 predicted proteins | sample MGYA00241792_ERZ501711 | MGnify/ENA primary metagenome ERZ501711 (study PRJEB25962, sample SAMEA2042204) | human gut metagenome | biome: human gut; feature: human-associated habitat; material: faeces... | reverse complement strand
GCACAATGATCAGCACTGCAAATACGATGGCGTCAGAAAGCTGGGAAGAAATATATGCTTTGCAAGAAACCCTAAATGTGAGGAATGTTTTTTAAGGGATTTATGTAAAGCAGGAAAAGGAAAATAATAATGATAAAAAATTTTGTGGCAATCGACCTTGAGACAACAGGCCTTAGCCCTTATGATAATAAAATAATAGAATTAGGTGCGGTAAGATACAGGGACGGAAAGCCTGTGGACCAATATAATACCTTGATTAATCCGGGAGTCCATATCCCGGAACGTATAACAGAGATAACCGGAATTGATGACGATATGGTAAGCAAAGCACCTTATATTGATGATGAGCTGGACAGAATTATGGAATTTATAGGTAATGATGTGATTCTGGGACATAATGTGATATTTGATTATACATTTATAGCGGGAGCCCTCGCAGGACACAGTATAGAATACAGTGCGGAAGCAATAGATACTTTGAAGTTTGCCAAAAAGGTATTGCCGGCCAATGAATCAAAGAATCTTGAACATCTTTGTGAAATGTTTGACATAGTGACGATACACCACAGGGCATACGAAGATGCCATGTCCGCTGCCAATGTGTATTTCAGATTGTGTGAACTTTCAGGAGAGGAAACGATTGTTGAACAGTATCACTTCAAGAAACAGAAAGCTGCGGGGATTACACCCAAACAGGTAAATTACCTTAAATCCCTTATAGAAAGACATAATATAAAACCTGACTACGTAATCGAAAACCTGACAAAAAGCCAGGCTTCAAGGGAAATCGACAGAATATTATCCGAGTATGGAATTATGAGACGGCAGCTTTAATTTCATTAAGTTTTGAAAGGATGGGCGCCTTCATTATGGAATCCAGCTTATCGGCACTTTCGATTAATGAATTAATACCGGTTATATTATTGTCTTTACGGTAAAGTTCCGCTAACATGTAGTAATTGCGGCTTACGTCAGTACCGATTGATATACCGTATTCAAGAATTACAGCAGCCAGTGAACAGTTCCCAATCTCAATAAGTCTTGCACCACATCTGGCAATTATATTGACAAGTGTGATATAATTTTCATCATATTCAGATAGTGCTGAAAGGTTGGCAACACCGTATTTTTCCTTTAAGTCAGTATTGGTAAGACCTGAAAGATTAAGAATTTTTCTGGCCTGCAGATTTAAAAGAGTTGTGCGGTATTCGTTAATTTCATCATCTGAAATATCGGAAGGGATGACAGAATCGGGAATATTTATGTAATTGAGATTTGAAATATCTTTTCTGCGGACGGTATTGGCTCTTGCCTCCCTTGCCCAGAAAGATGCCTTGGCAGAATCTGATTTACGGGAATGTTTTTTACATTCATATAATATTAACATTCCGATTATAATAGTACAAAATAAAATAACCCATCCAAAATTTTTAAACATAGAATCACCTCAGAAAGGAAGTATTGTGATGTATAACAAGAAAAACAGAAGAATAATGACAACTGTACTTGTTGTAATACTTGTACTTGCAATGGTTGTACCTCTTCTTATATCTGCTATTTCCTGATAGTTGGATTATACGAAAAAAATCATATTATATCAAGAACCAAGAGGAAATTAGGGTTGGAATGAACGGTAAAATATGATATTATTAACCAATAACCCTTATGATAGGAAGTTAGTAATGGCAGTAGGAAAAGTACCTAACAGAATTTTAAAAAGAAGCGTTGTTAATCTGCTTAAATGTCCGCCAAGAACGGGCATTGATGCAGCCTCTTTTGCCGTCGGAGATATACACGTCCTTACAGCCTGTGCAACAGGTCTTACGGATTGTGTAATTGCACCGGAAACAGCCGTTTACAAAGCGGCGAACAATATATGGGTTTCCGGGGGAGAACTCCTTGGGATAGAGGCTTCTTTTATGTTGCCTAAAAGCTATAACGAGTATAACCTCAAGGCATATACAAAGCGTGTCAAAGCAGCATGCGATAAGTGCAAAACGACACTTGCGGGAGGGCATACGGAAGTAACGGACGGCGTTAAGAGGTTTTGTATAAGTGTAGCAGCAACAGGTATTGCAGGAACTACACCGGTCAACATACATAACGTTAAGCCCGGAATGGATATAATTGTTACAAAATGGATTGCGCTTGAAGAGGCTGCAATGATTGTAAGTAATGAAGACAACATGGCAAAGTTATGTGAACACTTTTCTAATGAATATATGAGTGTAACCGGACAATATGCTGACTGGCTTACAGTTCGTGATGAGGCCGCAGTCGCGATGAAGCATGGTGTAGCAGCCATGCACGATATATCGGAAGGCGGTATATTTACTGCACTCTGGGATTTTGCCGAAGGAAGCGGATGCGGGTTTGAAGTTGATTTGAAACGTATTCCGTTAAGACAGGAGACAGTGGAAATTGCAGAATTTTTCCACCTTAATCCCTATACCATGAAGTCATCAGGAAGTATAATAATCGCCTGTGATAATGGAACTGATATGGTGAATGCCCTTAATGAAGAGGGAATTCCGGCAGTTATAATAGGCAGAACAACTGATAACAATGGTAAGATACTTCGCAACGAAGATGAAATCAGATATTTAGATAAGATGTAATACAGGCACAGCCTGACAGAAAGGATGGATTACAATATGCGTGAAGCAATTTTAGCAGTTCTTGAAAAAAACAGCAGAATAGATTTGGCGGATCTTGCCGCTTTACTTGGAGTTACGGAAGCAGAGGTAGCTAATGAAATTTCAGAAATGGAAAAGGAGAGAGTTATCTGCGGTTATCATACGCTTATCAACTGGGATAAGACCAACAATGAAAAAGTAACGGCACTTATTGAAGTTAAGGTAACTCCACAGAGAGGTCTCGGTTTTGATTCAATTGCCGAGAGAATATATAATTACAGCGAAGTGCACGCACTTTACCTTATGTCCGGAGGATTTGACTTTACGGTAATCATTGAAGGAAAGACAATGAAGCAGGTTGCTACATTCGTATCAAGCAAATTAGCTCCGCTTGAAGCAGTTTTAAGCACTTCAACACATTTTGTATTAAAGAAATATAAAGACCACGGAACAGTCCTTGATGCTCCCGTGTCTGATGAAAGGATGCTTGTTACACCATGAGAAACCCATTATCTGACAAAATAACGACAATTAAGCCTTCTGGTATTCGTAAGTTTTTTGATCTGGTAAGTGAAATGAAGGATGCCATATCTTTGGGTGTGGGCGAACCTGATTTTGATACACCATGGAGAATACGTGAAGAAGGAATATATACCCTTGAAAAAGGCAAAACATATTATACAAGTAATTCAGGCCTTATGGACTTGAGAATTGAGATAAGCAGATATCTCGAAAGAAGATTCGGACTTAATTACGATGCGGAAAAAGAAATTATTGTTACCGTAGGGGGAAGCGAAGGAATAGACCTTGCTTTCAGGGCAATGCTTAATCCGGGAGATGAAGTTATCATTCCTGAGCCATGCTATGTTTCTTATGTGCCATGTGTAACGCTTGCAGATGGTGTTCCTGTTACGGTTAACCTTAAAGAAGAAAATGATTTTAAGCTTACCAAGGAGCAGTTACTTAGTGCCATAACACCAAGGACCAAGATTCTTGTACTTGCGTTCCCTAACAATCCTACAGGTGCAGTTATGACAAAAGAGGAACTTGAGGAAATCGCCGAGGTTGTTAAGGAAAAGGATATCTTTGTTGTATCCGATGAGATTTATGCCGAACTTTCATACGGCAATACAAGACATTGTTCAATCGCATCCATTGATGGAATGAAAGAACGCACTATAGTAATTAATGGTTTTTCCAAAGCCCATGCAATGACAGGCTGGAGACTGGGATATGCCTGTGGACCTGAAGTAATAATCAAACAGATGCTTAAGATACATCAGTTTGCTATTATGTGTGCACCAACCAACAGTCAGTATGCTGCTGTAGAAGCATTGAGAGAATGTGACGATGCAGTTGAAGAGATGAGAAATGAGTATGACAGACGAAGAAGATTTATGCTTAGCAAACTCCGTGGTATGGGACTTAAAGTTTTTGAACCATACGGGGCATTTTATATTTTCCCAAATATAGCAGAGTTTGGACTTACGTCGGATGAGTTTGCAACAAGATTTCTTACGGAAGAAAAGGTTGCGGTTGTCCCGGGAACAGCTTTCGGTGACTGCGGTGAAGGATTTTTAAGAATGTCCTACGCCAGCTCATTAAGCAATTTAAAGACAGCAATGGAAAGACTTGAAAAATTTATTGACAGATTAAGAAACAAATAGCAGGAGAAAATCTACATGGCAGAGCAAATGAAAATAGAATATATTAATCCTTTTCTTGTAGCGGGAACAAGCGTACTTTCTGATATGTGCGGACTTAAACTGACGGCCGGAAAACCATATGTAAAAACAACATCTTTTGATTCGGACTATATTGTAATTAGTCTTGGAGTAACAGGTCAGATTGCAGGTCAGGTTCTTCTGGCATTTCATAATGATGTGGCATGTGACATTGCTTCTAAGATGTGTATGATGCCTATAACAGCACTTGATGGACTTTCACTCAGTGCACTTAGCGAGTTAGGAAATATGATTCTTGGAAATGCAGCAACAGTATTATCAACAAAGGGTATTTTTATTGATATAACACCACCTTCAATAATACAGGGAACATTTCATATCGGAAGTTCGTTTGCCCAGAATATATGCGTACCACTTATTTATGATAACGATAAAATGATCGAGTTTGATATTTCATTGAAAGAAGGAAAATAAGATGTTAAATATAGTCCTTCATGAACCGGAAATGCCTGCCAATACCGGCAATATCGGAAGAACCTGTGTTGCAACGGATACAGTGCTTCACCTTATCGAACCATTGGGTTTTAAGATTAACGATAAAATGCTTAAAAGAGCAGGACTTGATTATTGGGATAAATTAGATGTAAGAATATATGATGATTTTGATGATTTTCTTGCAAAAAACCCGGGAGCCAAAATATATATGGCAACAACGAAGGCAGCAAGAAGTTATACAGATGTACAATACGAGGATGATTGTTATATAATGTTTGGAAAGGAAAGCGCCGGGATACCTGAATCGATTCTGCAGAAGTATCAGGATACAGCGGTAAGAATCCCTATGTGGGGCGATATAAGGTCGCTTAATCTTTCCAACTCTGTAGCAATCGTTTTATATGAAGCATTAAGACAAAATAATTTTCTTGGACTCAAGATGAAAGGAAGACCACGTACTTTTGACTGGGACTAATCAGCCCCAGACAGAAGGTGCGTGGCTTTTTGCTTTAGGGAGGGCAAATGTAAATTCCGTACCTACGCCCTCGGTGCTTACAACGTCTATATATTCGTTATGTGACGTGATTATTTCTTTTACTATGGAAAGACCAAGGCCGGTTCCGGTCTTGTCCTTGCCTCTTGAAACATCGGTTTTGTAGAAACGCTCCCATATTTTGGATATGCTTTCCCTTGGAATACCAATGCCGAAGTCCTTGACAGAAATAAGGGCTTTATCACCCTTTTCAGTGACGGATATTATTATTGAGGAGTCGCTGTTACTGAACTTAATTGCATTATCTATAAGATTATAAAGAACCTGCTGAATCTTGGACATATCGGCAGAAACCATAAGTTCTTTATCCGGAAAGATAAGTTTGAATTTGATTTTTTTCTTTTCGCAGGTACCCTGAAAAGTCTCAATGGTCTTTTTGATTGTAGCAATAATATCAAAATCAGAGATGTCAAGAATCATACCTTCATCCGTAACATTGTTGATTGTAAGGAGATTATTGGTTAATTTTGTCAGACGTTCTGTTTCCGATATTACTATGCCGAGATATTTTTCCTGCATTTCAGGGGGGATGGTTCCGTCAAGCATTGCTTCAAGATATCCTTTTATGGAAGTTAACGGAGAACGGAAATCATGGGATATGTTGGCAATAAATTTTTTCTGATATTCGTTAAGACTGTTAATTTCAGCAGCCATATAGTCAAGGGAATCTGAAAGCCTGCCTATTTCGTCATTATGTTTTATATTAATTTTTTCGGAAAAATCTCCCTTGGCATATTTACTTACAATCTTTGTGATTTTGTTAAGAGGTCTTGTAATGTATTTATAGAACAATACAAATATAAGTCCCGATGTGATAAAACATATAACCAAGGTGATGTAATTGAAATTAAAACTGTTATCAGCATCAGAACGGACATCTTTTACAGATTTGCTAAAGATTACATATCCTCTGGTATTGTATAGATAAGTTATTGGATAATATACCGTAAGGTAGTTTCTGTCATATATTCCAAAGAAATCGTTGACGATATAATTGCTTTTCTTATATTTAGCAGGGTCAAAGCCTTTTACAGAGTCCAACCCTGAGTCGGAAGTATCCATTAATACAGTTCCATCCGTTGCAAGCAGCATGATATTGCAGCCTGTATACCGTGAAACTGCTTTAAGAAAAGGCAGGGAAGGAGCGTCATCAACATCTCCTCCGGAATAAGCATTGCCATATTCGGAAGCAATGCTCATTGCTGTTTTGTACATATAATCAGCCTGTGAACTTAATTCACTTCTGTAATTGAATTTTGAACAGAGTGTAGATATTATTCCGAAGCTTATAATAATACCTATCAGATATGTAGTTATCATTTTGTTAATTAATCGTATTCTCATTAACTATTTTCTCGATTCAAATTTATAGCCTACACCCCATACGGTGCCGATACTCCATTTTTCGTGGTCGTGTATTTTTTCGCGGAGCCTTTTTATATGGACATCCACTGTACGGGTGTCCCCCACATATTCATAACCCCATATATGGTCTAAAAGCTGTTCCCTTGTGAATACCTGGTTTGGTGAGGTCGCAAGAAAGTATAAAAGTTCCAGTTCTTTAGGAGGCATATCAACCGGTTTACCCATATATATTACGGAATAATTACTCAAATTAATGATTAAATCAGGGTACTCAATGTACTCTCCGGAAGGCTTTTCAGGGGTATCGTTTGACTGCGTGACTGTATATCTTCTTAAAACAGCTTTAACTCTGGCAACAAGTTCCTTGGAATCAAAAGGCTTAATCATGTAGTCGTCGGCGCCAAGTTCAAGCCCCAGTACCTTATCAAATATCTCACCATTTGCCGAAAGCATTATTATAGGGGTATTGTTTTCACGGCGTATTTCCCTGCAGACCTGGTATCCGTCAATTCCCGGAAGCATAAGGTCTAAAAGAATCAAATCAGGTTTAAAACGGAAGAATGCTGTAAGTGCGTTTTCACCGTCATTCACGATTAAAGTCTCAAAACATTCTTTTGTAAGGTAAAGAGAGATAAGCTCAGCAATGTTGTTATCATCATCTACGATTAAAATTTTCTGTTTGTCCGCCATATTATTTCCTCCTAATCTTTAAATTCAGCTATGGTTACTCCGTAGTCACCTTCGCCGAAGGTTCCTAAACGGAAACTTTTAACATGTTTCTGACGTTTCAGATAGTTATGAACCGCATTTCGTAATACTCCCGAACCTTTGCCGTGGACAATACGGACAGGGGAGATATGTGCCAGAAATGCGTCATCCAGGTATTTATCAAGTGCAATAATGGCTTCGTCACTGGTCATTCCGATAAGATTGATTTCAGGGGAAATTGAAGCCGTTTTATTCATTTTCAGCTTGCCGATTCCTGATTTTTTATTGTTGAGTTTCTCGGTTTCGGAAGCCTCTTTAAGGATTATAAGGTCCTTTATATTCACTTTTGAATTAAGAATACCCATTGAAACCGTGAGAAAACCTTTGGAATCAGGAAGGGTGTGAACCGTTCCGTCAAGGTCCATGCTGATTACATGGACTTTGTCGCCTATATGGAAATCGGCGGCGGTGTGGTTCGAGGTCTGCACAGGTTTATTTGCAGCCTTTTTAGCATTGGTTTTCTCAAGCTGTTTTCTTATACGTTCTCTTCCGGCTTCCAGATCCTGTATGGTCATTCCGTTTTTGGCAGCCTTATTGAAGTCCCTGATAGTCTCGTCTGCCGTCTCTTTGGCTTCCCTTAAAATTGCGTCCGCCTCTTCCCTTGCCTTCTCAATAATGCTGTCAGATTTTTCATCAAGACGTTCAGTTTTAATTTTAAGGCGGTTCTTAAGTTCCTCAATTTCTTTCTTATAAAGTTCAATTTCAGCCTGCTCTTTTTCTATTGTAACACGGCTTTTTTCAAGGTCGGAAATTACATCTTCAAAAGCTTTGGCCGAGGTTCCTATATTAGCCTTGGCATTTTCTATGATTTCAGAAGGAAGCCCAAGCTTGCCGGATATTGCAAAGGCATTACTTTTGCCAGGGATTCCTATAAGAAGCCTGTAAGTAGGCGCAAGGCTTGCCACATCAAATTCACAGCAGGCGTTTTCAACCCCGTCAGTTGAGAGCGCATATATTTTCAATTCACTGTAGTGGGTGGTGGCTATCGTTGTAATCTTTTTGGAATGTAAAGTCCGGAGTATGGATATCGCAAGGGCGGCACCCTCTGTCGGGTCTGTTCCGGCACATAATTCATCAAAAAGAACAAGGCTGTTGGAATCGGCTTTTTTAAGAATATATACAATATTTTTCATATGGGATGAAAAAGTCGAAAGACTTTGTTCAATGCTCTGTTCATCACCGATATCCGCAAAAATATCATTAAAAACGGTCAGCTTTGAGTTGTCTGATGCGGGAATATGAAGTCCTGACTGACCCATTAGAGAAAACAGACCGATTGTTTTTAATGTAACTGTTTTACCGCCCGTGTTAGGGCCTGTTATAATAAGCTGCTCGTAACCGTCACCGAGATATATGTCCACAGGGACAACTTTATTACTGTCAATTAAGGGGTGACGGCCTTTTTTGATGTTAATTTTACCGTCGCAATCCATTATAGGCTCGGAACCTTTGTAACTATGTGAAAAACCTGCCTTTGCAAAGATAAAATCCAGTTCCTTAAGTATATCGTAATTGGTGAGAAGTTCTGTAGTATAGTTGCCTGCCATTGCCGACAGGGAAGAAAGTATTACGGAGATTTCCTCACTTTCTTTTATCTCAAGTTCACGAAGGTCATTGTTAAGCTTTACAATTGACATGGGCTCAATGAAAAAAGTTGAGCCTGTGTTACTCTGGTCATGAATCATGCCGGGAACCTGTGAACGATATTCTGCCTTGACCGGGATGCAATACCTTCCGTCCCTTGTGGTAACAACAGCATCCTGCAGATATGTCCTATAGCTTCCTGATATCATATGGGAAAGCTCAGATTTAATGCGTTCATTGACATTTTTCTGCTGTCGTCTTATATCTTTAAGATTGGTGCTTGCGTCATCTGCAATTTCCGTTTCGGAAATAATGCAGCGGTTAATTTCATTCAAAACATCACTGAGAGGATTAAGTATGTTAAAACGTTCTGACAAAACATCGGGATTGGTTTCAATACTGTTACTGTCATAACGGATTGCGGATCCTGTAACAGAAAGCAGGGCTGCCACAGAAAGAAGCTCGCTTATGCCAAGAGAACTTCCGACTTCAAGGCTTTTTATAAGAGGCCTTATATCTGTCAGACCCGGAAAACCAAGCGAACCCTTTGCAAAAATACGGGATGAAGCCGCAGTTGTATCCTGCTCACACTTCCTTATATAATCAAGGTCTGTAGAAGGCATAAGCTTACGGCAAAGAACCTTGCCCGGAGCGGATGTTGCATATTTTGAAAGACGTTCTGTTATTTTATCAAATTCAAGAATGGACAATGCTTTTTTATTCATTACAAAAAACTCCTGTCAATATCTAAATTATTTATATTTTACCCTACCGGACAACAAACTTCAATAATATGTCATAAATTGTTCATATTTTAGGAATATAATACAAACACTTACACTGATTAATTCGAGAGGACAATACCATGTCAGATAAGAAAAATGATAATTATGATTTATATACAGAACATATTGTTAAGGAACCATGGAAAAATTCAAAGCGTATTTTGAAGAAAGGTGCGTCACTGGTTGCCATGGCAGTATTTTTCGGACTCGTTGCGGGCCTTGTTATGATTATTGTTTACAAAACAGGTAAAAATTATCTTGATGATAATAAAGCTGCTATGAATGAGACAACCTCAAGTACGGACGGAAGCGAGAGCAAGGAAACTGACCCGGAGGACACTACGGTGCCGCCTATTGAAGAAATTACAACAGAAATTCCTTCAACGGTACCTATAGATAACGAGAAACTTAATGATTATATGGGATATTATAAAGCACTCAAATCAGTTGCGGATAAAGCCGGATTGTCGGTTGTAACCGTTACTGCTGCAAAGCAGGGGGTTGATTTTTTTAATTCAACATATCAGAACATAGCTGATGAATACGGGATTGTGATATCCTCAGACAGTACGGGATATTATATACTTACGGAATATTCCCTTGTTAAAAATTCGGAAAATATACAGGTTACATATTATGACAAAACAGTTGATACAGCTGAATTTGTCGCAGGTGACACAACAACAGATATGGCAGTTATTAAGACAGGCTCGTTGAATACGGCGGTTGTACCTGTTCAGTTTGGTAATTCGGATGCAGTCCTTAAAGGAGATTTATTAGTCGCAACAGGAAAATTATACGGCTTTAACGGAACGATAGGATATGGAATTGCAACAGGTGTCAATAATTCTGTTAATGATACAGATTCAATTTACAGGCTTATCAATACTGACATCAGCGGTACCGCTACTTCAAATGGTGTTATTCTTAACCTGCATGGTGAAGTGGTAGGAATAATTACAATGGCATATAACAGTGATAATACAAATTTTATAACAGCTTATGCAATTAATGATGTAAGAAACCTTATGCAGAACCTTGTTAATAAGAAAAGTATGCCTTATCTGGGAATAAAAGGACAGACAGTTACGGATGAGATAGCTGCCACGAATAAAATCCCTAAGGGAATATACATTTCTGCTGTAGAGACCAATTCTCCCGCATACAAATCAGGAATACAAAGTGGTGATGTGATTACACAGATTAACGGAACCGAAATTAACAATATGGAAAGTTTTATGATGCAGCTTGAAAAAAATAATCCGGGAGATAATGTCAACGTCACTATTAAAAGACGGGGCAGGGAAGATTATAAAGAGATTGAATTTAACCTTGTGCTTGGTGTAGAATAAGACGTATTGAATAGTGAAAGGAAAATTTTTTATGAAGTATATTAACACATTAAATGAAGGCGAAAGAGTCAACGGAATATACTTTTGCAAGGTAAAGGCAGCGGCAACAACCAAGAATGGTAAAGATTACATCAATCTTACTTTACAGGATAAAACAGGCAATCTTGACGGTAAAATATGGAATCCCAACTCACCTGGAATCAGGGATGATTTTGAATCCGGGGATTATATACTGCTTAACGGCGATGTAACGGTTTTTAACGGAGCATTACAGCTTAACGTGGCAAATGCTGGCAAAGCGGAAGCAGGTTCTTATGATGAGAGCGATTATATGCCATGTTCCGAAAGGGATATTGAGGAGATGTATGATGAACTTCTTAAAATAATGTCTAAGGTTCAGAATGAGCATCTTAAATCTCTTATTAACAGCTTCTTTGTGGAGGATAAAGAATTTATCGGCAATTTCAAGAAACATTCCGCTGCAAAGAGAGTTCATCACGGATTTATCGGAGGACTTCTTGAGCATACTCTGGGAGTCGTTAAAATATGTAATTATATTGCAGACAATTATACATATCTCAGCAAGGACTTACTGCTTACGGCAGCACTTTTCCATGACATAGGCAAAGTGTATGAGCTTTCCGCATTTCCTGAAAACGATTACACTGATGACGGACAGCTTCTTGGACATATTGTGATGGGATGTGAAATTATCGGCAAGGCAGCAGATAAGATAGACGGATTCCCTGTTATGCTGGAGCGTGAATTAAAGCATTGCATAGTTGCACATCATGGCGAGTTTGAATACGGTTCTCCTAAGAAACCGGCTCTTGCCGAGGCAGTTGCACTTCATTTCGCCGATGATATGGATGCCAAATTAGAGACTTTCAAGGAAGCACTTAATACTCCGGCAGGACAGAACGGTGAATGGACCGGCTTCAACAAAATGTTAGACAGTAATATAAGGAAAACAATTATCTGATATGGAAATAAAGAAAAATAACGATTATGAACTATTAATTGAAGATCTGACAATGAGCGGCGAGGGCGTAGGCAGAATAGATGGCTACGCTCTTTTTGTAAAGGATACAATTCCTGGAGACAGGGTAATTGCAAAGGCAACAAAGCTTAATAAAAACTATGGCTACGGCAGGCTGATGTCTGTAATAGAACCTTCAAAGGACCGTGTTGAAGCAAAATGTCCTGTTGCGAAAGCCTGTGGGGGCTGTACCCTTATGGCAATGAGCTATGAAAGACAGCTTGAATTCAAGCGTCATCTTATAGAGAACAATCTTATAAGGATCGGTGGGCTTAGCGGCATAGAAGTACCTCCTGTTATCGGTATGGACAACCCATACAGGTATAGAAACAAAGCCCAGTTTCCTGTGGGAACGGACAAAGACGGGAATATTGTCATGGGTTTTTATGCAGGCCGTACCCATTCCATAATTCCTAACGAGGACTGTCTTATAGGTTCGGATATCAATGCAGGAATTCTTGCAGAAATCAAAGCATTTATGATTATGAACCACATAAAATCCTATGATGAGAATTCTCATAGCGGGCTTGTACGCCATATTTTAATCAGGACAGGATTCACTACAGGTCAGATAATGGTGTGCGTTGTCATTAACGGCAGCAATATTCCGAAAGAAGATGAACTTGTTAAAAAGCTGCTTGCATTGTCTTTTTCCAATGAAAGAAAAATTGCAAGCATAATGGTTAATATAAACAGGGAAAAAACAAATGTTATTCTCGGTAAAAAATGCAAGGTGCTTTACGGTACTCCATATATTGAGGACTATATCGGCGAGGTAAAATACCGTATCCAGCCATTGTCTTTTTATCAGGTAAACCCTGTCCAGACTGAGAAACTTTACAATATTGCGCTTGACTACGCAGGACTTACGGGAAACGAAACGGTGTGGGACCTTTACTGCGGTATCGGTACAATCTCGCTTTTCCTTGCAAAAAAAGCAAAGAAGGTATACGGCGTTGAAATTGTTCCGGAGGCAATCGAAGATGCAGTCACCAACGCTAAGTTAAACGGCATAGACAATGCCGAATTTTATGTGGGAAAAGCTGAAGAAATACTTCCTGAAAAATATGACAAAGAAAATGTACATGCCGATGTTATTGTAGTTGACCCGCCAAGAAAGGGTTGTGATGAGGCATTGCTTGGCACCATGGTCAAGATGGCACCTGAGAGAATCGTGTATGTAAGCTGTGATTCCGCAACACTCGCAAGGGATCTTAAATTCCTTGTAGGAAACGGTTACGAAGTAAAGAAGGTGCAGGGCGTGGACCAGTTCTGTCACAGCGGACATGTGGAGACGGTGGTGTTGATGGTAAACACAAAGGAAGAGTAAAGAAAAACAGTTGCAGTTACCGTTAATTCTTCCAATAGAAAGTATGGAGGGGATAACAGAATGAGACTTTTAGTGGTACCTAGTCCTACAGATAAATGGGAAATAAAGATAGAATATACTAAGCTTCGGAAATTTCTTCAAAGGGACGGATATGTAAGAATTGCACCGGAAGTATATATGAGAATAGTGCAAAACAGGAAAGCCTCTGAAAAACAATATATGGTAACAGGTGAGGCAGATTATCAGGAAAAAACGGTCGGGGTAAATTGCCCCATTATAATATAATTATACGTATGGAAAAAGTTATGAAACAAGTAAAACTATATATAGTGGTTGAAAAAAATGTGCATAACTAGATGTAATACTTGAACGACCCTCCAGAAATGGTGCATCGTTCAGCAAATTCTGTTTATTCGGTAATTTCTCCCGAGGGTTGTGCGTCAATTCTCTGGAAAGACAGCTCAAGGGCGGCTGATGTGGCAGAGGCTCTCAAGCTTACCGCACAGGATTTGTTTGACCTCGGTGTAATCGAGAGAATCATCCGTCAGCCAAAGGCAGGCGATCAGGCTATGTTTGAAAGCCTTAAAATGCTCATCAAAAGAACATTTGAAAAGAATCTTGCCCTTGATGACGAAGAGCTTTTGAATGCACGCTATGAGCGTTTCCGCAAAATCGGCAGACCCGAATAATTTATTTTAAACCTAAACATAAAAACGGCAGGAAAGACAATTTGCAATACTGCAATGCCTTTCCTACCGTTTTATTTTTATGAAATTTTAATTACTGATTATATCAGTAAGCCGAACCGTTAAGATATACTTTTACGGAATCAAATTTTTTATTACATAAAGATTCTGCTTTTTCTGTTTGACCTGCTTTTATTTCGTTGTCACTGTCCACAACATAATCTTTGTCGGCATAAACTAATTCATCACCTTGGAAGAACAAGGCTGTGTATTGAACATATTCTGCAACAAGGTTGCCTGTGTTTGTTACAGAAATGGTAGCTTTATCTGTGTCAGTCGATACTTTACAATCAAGATCCTGTGTTACACACTGATAGTCGGTAAGTTCTTTGGGTAAAAGTGTATATTCGTACCTGGCAAACTCTTCATCACCTTTATCATGATTAAACTTTACTGCAACCTCTGTTCCGGGTGCGAAAGCGTTAATTGTTTCAGTTTCGGTATCTATGACATCATCGTCTTTGTCAATTAACTCTAAATGTATAGTGAGTGTACAAGCTTGATTTGAATTGTTTTTCAACACAGCAACAAAGTAATGTGTTGAGACATCATCATATATATATGGCGTGATTTTAATATTTTTCTCTACTTCTTCAGAATCAAAATCAGCTTTATCCGCAACAGCAGATGATTGAACATCCGATGATTTGCTTGTTGTTTGTGAACTGCCGTTAGATGTGTCATTTTCCGAACAACCTGTAAACGCAGTCAAAACAACCATTGCAGAAACAGGCACTACAGAAAAGAATTTTTTCATTTTTTATTCACCTCAAAAATTTATTAGTGGAATTATACCATAAATCAAGTGAAGTGTCAAACAATGACTAAGTTAGCACATTATTTTACTTTACTGTATTATAAAATGTTGATAAAAGGCAATTATTGTGCAATTGAAATTAATAATCTCCGCTGTACATTTCAGGACGATTCACCCAGTCACTAATGGAACTGTTGCCAAAAATTGATTTGCTGTTGCCCGATATCGCCGCAGTTACATTGATTGCAATGCCTGCAATAATGACCGCACCAATCACACAGGCGGCAACAATTTTCACGATTTTAAAAGCTTTCTTTTTATCAATCGGCTGTTCTGCCGGCGGAATGTAGGGAATGGGTGGCTGATTTATTTTCTTGAACGACCCTCCAGAAATGGTGCATCGTTCAGCAGGAGCTTTTGCAAAAAAGACTATATAAAAGGAACCAGGTCTTAAATGCCAATTCACCGTTTGTGATAACAGATGAAATATTGGAACATCATTATCACGCATTTCAGGAGCCATAGGGAAAAGGAGAAAAAGTAATTTTGCAGAAAGAGGATATTATGCAGTATTCAAAGGAAGAAATTAAGTGAGGCTGGAAAGCTTACAGAAAGCGAAGCTGAAGGAATCCTTGGAGAGATAAAACAGTATCATGTGTGAATCTTGGAATAGGATTGGCACAGGAAGGAAAGAAAGTGCTTCTGATAGACGCTGATCCACAGGGAAGTCTTACAATCAGTCTTGCAAAATCTCTGGAAAACCATCTCATACAGTTGAATAATGAAAGGGGACGTGCTACTATTACATAAAGATGTTGATCACGGCAGCTTATTTAACGGGTAAACTAGGAGGAGGTTTATATGACCACACAAAAGCAACAAGGTATTAAAAAGCAACTAACGAAAGGATTTGTGAAAGTAGCAATAATCGGTGCGGTTGCGGCAGTTATTGGAATCGTAGCACTACTGATCGCAGCGATACAGTATGAAAAGGCATTGAGCCAATACGGATTTACACAGGGAGATATCGGTAAAGCGATCGCGGCATTTTCGGAGAGCCGGAGCGCATTACGTGCAGTAGTAGGCTATGATGACATAGCAGTGATAGACAAGCAGAGCGAACTGCATGACCAGAAAAAGGCAGCGTTTGAGAGTTACATAGATGAATTGAACCGCTCAATCAAATTCACCGAAGGCAGGGATGCATATAATAAAGTATTGCAGGAACTGGACGGGTACTGGGAATTGGATGCACAGGTATTGGAACTGGCTACTTCCGATGACGAGGACGGATATCTGAAGGCACAGAATCTGGATATCGGAGATCTGACCACACAGTACGAACGGATATACGCGGAGTTTGTAGACTTGATGAATCTGTGCGTCGAAAAAGGAGATCAGGCGGAGGTGGATTTGCACAATATGGAGCGTTTTATGCTGATCGCGATTCTGGTTATCGTAATGACCTCTTTCTGGAGTTCTGTGGTATTAGGTAAGAAAATGGCAGGAAATATCGAAGAACCGATGATAGCGCTGGCAGATCGACTTCAGACTTTTGCACAGGGAGATCTGAATAGTGCATTCCCGGACAGAAACACGGAAGATGAGATATTCTATATGATACAAGTCGCAAAAGGCATGGCTGCTGACCTGAATCTGATCATTACGGATGCAGGAGAATTGTTGGGACAGATGGCGGAAGGTAATTATGCCATCGGTACTAAGATCGAAGAGAAATATGTAGGACAGTTTGTGACACTGAAAGATGCCATGCGTAAGATGAACCGACAGATGAACAGCACCTTACAGCAGGTAGAAGAGGCTGCTAATCAGGTATCTGCCGGATCGGAGAATCTTGCACAATCTGCCCAGGCGTTGGCAGAAGGAGCAACAGAGCAGGCAGGATCTGTGGAAGAACTGACGGCAACCATTACGAATATCACAGATGCCGTGTCACGTACAGCCGGCGAACTGCAGAGAACGACGGAAAAGGCTGAGAATTATGCACAGCAGGCGGATGCAGGGCATGCGCAGATGAGGTCATTGATGGAGGAAATGGACCGAATCAATGAAACATCTAAAAAGATACAGAATATTATTGCTGACATTGAAGATATTGCGAGTCAGACGAACCTGTTGTCTCTGAATGCGGCAATTGAGGCTGCAAGAGCAGGGGAGTCAGGAAAGGAATTTGCAGTGGTGGCAGAACAGATCCGTAAACTGGCCGAACAGAGTGCACAGTCGGCAGTAGATACCAGAAGCCTGATCGAGGGATCGCTGCAGGAGATCAAGAATGGCAACCAGGCAGCGGAGGTAGCAGCGGAATCTCTGGAGCAGATCGTTGCGGGAGTCAAGGAGATTGCGACAGATGCAAAACGATTGAGTGAAGAGTCTGCTGCGCAGGCACAGGCGATGCAACAGGCAGAACTTGGTGTGAATCAGATATCGGAAGTAGTGCAGTCGAACTCTGCGGCAGCAGAGGAATCGTCTGCTACCAGTGAGGAATTATCCGCACAGGCATATGCATTAAACGATATGGTAGAAAAGTTTACACTACGTCGGGATTAATTGCTAATTAAAAAATGAAATAAATACCGGTCTTAATAATCCGTAACTAGTGGAGAATTAAGATCGGTATTTTTTATAACATAAAACTTTCATTATAACTGAAATTTTCATTTACACATTATCTATTAGAATTGTAATAAGGTTATTGATGCTAATGAAAACAACTTGGTTATTTATATAAAAAATGTAATGAAGAAGAATCTGATAAATAAGTTTGCACCATTTCATGCATATGAAGTAATCGTGAATGAAGCTGCAATCGGAACAATGTAGATGAAGCAGATTATTAAAAAGGAAGGATTGCCGGATGTGGTATTTCACAGCCTGCGTCATACATCGGTGACATACAAGCTAAAACTGAGTGGCGGTGATATAAAGGCGGTCCAGGGCGATTCCGGTCATGCGCAGGCAGACATGGTAACAGAGGTATATGGACATATTCTGGACGAGGACCGCAAAAAGAATGCCCAGCTTATGGAAAATGCTTTTTATAATAAGGAAAACTTAAATCCTGATATTCATGGGGCATCAGGTACACAGAATAATAATAACAATAATATGATAAGTGTTCCGGAGGGGGTAGATGCGGATATGCTTATGAAAGTGCTTGGAAATCCTGAGATGGCAGCTCTGCTGACGAGTCTGGCGAAGTCGATGAACTTGAACGACCCTCCAGAAATGGTGCATCGTTCAACAAAAAATATGAAAAAAATACTAGACGTGGGCTTTATTATATAACGCCTGAATTTCAGGAGGAAATTTGTCAGGCATCATTTCGTGAATTGAGTCCTCGTTTCCGTCAGCTATTGCTTTTTCATAGTACCAGCATTTGAATTTAAGCATGGCGAGGGTCTTTTTAAGAGCTGCAATTTCTTCTTCAACAGCTATCTTGCGGGCTTCAAATATTTCTTTTCTCTCGGCATAAGTTGAGCTCCCGCCGGACACCAGTTTAAAAAACTGTTTTATATCTTTGATTTCCAGTCCCGATTTTTTCAGACATTCTATGAGCTTAAGTGAAACAAGCTCGTTATCGCTGAATTTCCTGATGTTACCGCTTCGTTCAAGATTTGGGAAAAATCCCTCTTTATCATAATATCTTAAAGTTGAAATTGGAATGCTAAACATTTCCGAAACCTGTCCTATTGTATACATTTTTAAATCCTTTCAAAAAAGTATTGACCTAAAGTTAGGTTTATGTATTACAATTACTTCATTATATAATAAAAAAAAGAAGGAGTAAATATTTATGTTGATTGATAATGTAAAATCCCCTGAAGATATCAAAGGGTTTAGTAAAGAACAGCTAGAGAAACTGGCAGAGGAGATAAGAAAAGGTCTTATGAACCGCCTCTCTAAGAAGGGCGGACATTTCGGACCTAATTTTGGATTCGTGGAAGCAACTATTGCACTCCATTATGTTTTCAATTCACCTGTGGATAAATTTGTATTTGACGTATCTCATCAGAGTTATGTGCATAAAATGCTTACAGGACGTAAAGACGCATATTTTTATGATGAGCATTTTGCAGATGTGTCAGGTTATACCAATCCTGAAGAAAGTGAACACGATTTTTTCAATGTGGGACATACTTCCACATCAATCAGTCTTGCCTGCGGCCTTGCAAAAGGACGGGACTTGAAGGGAGATAATGAAAATATTATTGCGGTAATCGGCGATGGTTCATTAAGTGGCGGTGAAGCATTGGAAGGGCTGGATTTCGCTTCGGAGCTTAACAGCAATTTTATTATCATTGTCAATGATAATGATATGTCAATTGCGGAAAATCATGGCGGATTGTATAAGAACCTGAAAGAGCTTCGTGATTCTGACGGAAAATGTGAATGTAATCTTTTTAAGGCAATGGGACTTGATTACAGATATGTCGCTGACGGAAATAATATTGAATCATTAATCAAAGCCTTTGAAGAGGTTAAAGATATAGACCACCCCGTTGTTGTCCACATCAATACATTAAAGGGTAAAGGATATAAGCCTGCTGAGACCAATAAGGAGAACTGGCACTGGTGCATGCCTTTTGACGTTGAAACAGGTAAAAGCAATGTGGACGATTTCGGTGAGGATTATGGCAGTCTTACCTGCGAATATCTTTTGAAAAAAATGAAGCAGGATAAAAGCGTTGTTGTACTTGTAGCCGCAGTTCCTACCTGTATAGGTTTTACCGGGGATAAGAGAAAAGAAGCCGGTAAACAGTTTATTGATGTGGGAATTGCCGAAGAACATGCAGTTGCAATGGCATCAGGAATTGCCAAAAACGGCGGCAAACCTGTATTTGCAACTCACTCAAGCTTTTTCCAGAGAACTTATGACCAGATATCCCAGGACCTTTGTATCAATAATAATCCTGCAACATTGCTTGTAAACACAGCTTCCGTATATGGAATGAATGACGTTACCCACCTTGGAATATATGACATTCCTATGATGTCCAATATTCCTAATCTTGTGTACCTTGCACCTACAAGCTGTGAGGAATATTTTGCCATGCTTGAATGGAGTATTGAACAGAATGAACATCCTGTGGCAATAAGAATCCCATGCAACGGCGTAATCAGAACAGGTAAAGAAGCAGACGCAGACTACAGCGTAATCAACAGATATAAAGTGACAGAGTCAGGACAGGATATTGCAATTATTGCACTTGGCGATTTCTATCAGATTGGTGAAAAGCTAGCAGAGTTAATTGCCGACAAGACAGGAGTGGCACCAACACTTATCAATCCAAGATACATCACAGGTATTGACACTGAAATGCTTGAGAACCTCAAAAAGAACCATACAAAAGTAGTAACCCTTGAGGATGGAATACTTGACGGCGGATTTGGCGAAAAGATTGCAGCTTTCTATGCCGCAACGGATATGAAAGTCTACAATTATGGCTTAAAGAAGGAGTTTATTGACAGATATTCAGTAGATGAGATTTTAAAAGAGAACCGTATTACTCCGGAACAGATTTTTGAAGATCTACAGTAATTATATACACCTCGGATTGCGGTTTTGACAGCCGTGGTCTGAGGTATTTCTATATTTAATAATTTACACATTGTGTAATCTAAAAATATATGATACAATATACACAATGTGTAAAACAGGGAGACTGTATCCATGGAGAATTTAACAGAGTGTCAGATTGAGATAAAGAAAATTCGTGAAGCAACAGGAATGAACCGCAAGGAGTTCTGCGAGCATTTTAACATACCATACAGGACGGTTACCGAATGGGAGCGTGGAACCCGTAATGCACCGGATTATGTTTTGAGGCTGTTGGCTTACTATATTAAGAGTGAGAATATGATTAAGAAGGAGGAACAGAATGGACAAGAATAGAGTTATCACGGTACAAAATATTCCTATCACAATATCCAGAGCTGATATTGATGATTATATATGTATAACGGATATGGCAGCAGCCAAATCTGATAATTCAAGGGCAGCGGATGTAGTTAGAAATTGGCTTAGAAATAGAGCTACTCTTGAATATTTGTCAACATGGGAGGAAATTTATAATCCTAATTTTAAAGTGTTCGAATCTGAACACTTTAAAAAACAAGCCGGATTATTGACTTTCACGCCAAGTATTTCTGAATGGGTAGAACAAACCAACGCTATCGGATTATATGTCAAGAAGGGCAGATACGGCGGAACATATGCACATAAAGATATTGCATTTGAATTTGCGTCAGCAATAAGTCCGGTATTCAAATTGTATCTTATTAAAGAATTTCAAAGATTAAAGGAACAGGAAAATGATTTAAAAAATATTGAGTGGAATGCAAAAAGATTTCTTACTAAGAATAATTACCTGATTCAGACAGAAGCGGTAAAGAACTATTTAATTCCTGTATGTAATTATAGGGAAGATTTGAGGTGGTTGCCATATGCAGAAGAAGCTGATTTGCTGAATGTTGCATTATTTGGTTTTACAGCGAAAGCATGGAGAGAGGCAAATCCTGAATTGGCGAAGGACAGCAACATAAGGGATTATGCGTCTATTAATGAATTAACGGTTTTATCAAATCTGGAAAGTCACAATGCACAGATGATACGGGAAGGAAAATCAAAAGAAGAGAGATTTATGATATTAAAGGAAATTGCAGAATATCAGATAAAAATATTGAATGAAGCCCAAAATATAAGTATCGGAACAGACATTTAATTCTCCACGAATCGTAGAATCCGCATAAATTCACCATATTCTACGAATTGTGGGTGTGAAATATGATGCACAAAGGATATTATGACCATGAAAGGAGGAAGAGGATGGACCAGATAAAGATTGGCGGATTTATTGCAGGAG
>ENA-OPLK01000028-OPLK01000028.1-human-gut-metagenome-genome-assembly--contig:-NODE-28-length-22524-cov-3.662780_pt1 | contig 22524 bp, 21 predicted proteins | sample MGYA00241792_ERZ501711 | MGnify/ENA primary metagenome ERZ501711 (study PRJEB25962, sample SAMEA2042204) | human gut metagenome | biome: human gut; feature: human-associated habitat; material: faeces... | reverse complement strand
AGGTAACAAGCATAGAGAACGGACGCATATATATTTTTAATAATAGGAAAAAGGTAATATCTACAACTCATTAAAAAGAAAAAACATTAGAAAGGAATTATGGAAAGCGATATTTGCCCATAATTCCTTTTATTTTTATATGACCCCACCAACTCCAATTGGATATAATCAAAACGGTACGACCGGTTTCCAGAAATCGCTAATTTGATTTAGTTTCAAGTTTCTCTTCCAAACATTAGCTTTAATAAAATGCTCTTCATAAACAGCCCTGTCTCGCTCTGGATAAATGTTCCCTTTCCAATATTGTCTCAATTCGGCAACCTTAATGAGATGTCCATTGGTGCATACATATTTTGCATATTCGTTCTCTGCGGAAGAAACATACACTCTTGAAAGAATACACTTGTATTTGTCGCTGATTTTGGGGTTTGGAATATCTTTGAATTCTTCAATTTTGTCATAATGCTCAGTATTAGGATTCCAAACATATGCATCAAAATGTTTAGTGCCAGAAGCACCAAAGCTACCCAAATAAAACAGCACATCTTCTTTTATACCGTCAAAATTCAAGTCAGTCAACAGACAACTATCAATACGTTCTTCATTTGGTACAAGATCATCATCTTCAGGATATTTGTATCCGAAGCGATGAATGGTCTTGTCGCCACGTTTTATAATCACGCCATAATCAACATCGTCAACCTCATGCTCTATCATAAGGCTTAGAGTGTCGTCATTACTTCTCATAGAAGAATCAGAAGTTGCTTCTTTCTGTGGAACACATTTCGTTTTATTCTTATTGCATCCCCATACTACAAGAAAACTACAAAAAATGAGTAGAATAAAAACTATCTTTTTCATACTTCTTTTTATTTTTATTGCGACAAAGATATAAACCGCTTCCTTCCTGACTGCAATCGGAATGAGATATTATCACGTTCCAATTGCGCACAGGTCGAAAGCGTGGCTATCATTATCGGGGCAAAGAAGGACGGATGTCCTTCATCGTCCAATAATGTAAGCTGTTCCTTTTGAATGTAGAGGTTAATGCCACAATGTTGCAATTTATTCAGATATAAATGTAACTTACTTCTATCAATTATTTGTCCGGCTCCAATTCCTCTATTGCACAAATGGCTTGTAGCTCGACCTTTTTAATGTGAGGATAAGTCTTCTTATAATTATCTGTCACATCTTTAAAGATACTCTCACCGTCACTATAGAATGTAGCCAAGACAACTGCTCTATAATCTTTGAAAGGCAACAAATACCAAACTTCTGTATTATCAGCATTTTGTTGGATGTTAAGATCTCCCTCCATACGTATATTTCCTTCACTGTCAGTTATGGTAAGTCTTTTGGTTATAACACCAAAAGGATTATTAGTAGGAGTACGGAAAGTATAATATTTATAGAACTTGTCGTTCTCTATGGCATCGGCTGCGATAGCTGCGGAATCCTCGGAAGAAACGCCTTCAACTAAACATTTTCTATTTACCACATACATCGTTCTATATATCTTCCAACGGGCAGTCCAATTTTTTACTTCTACCTTTAAGATAGCAGAGTTTCCGTCTGAGTCGGTTACGGTTATAGTAGCATTTCCCTCAGAAACGCCACTTACGTATATCTCCCTCTCAGACTCATTTGAAGAACACGAAACCTTGGCAACACTATCATCAGAAGAAGTTGCTGATACTTTACCTTTAGCTCCATTAACATTCACCTTGCTGCCACTATCGGTATAGGTTGTAAGAGTGTTAATAACAATCTGCTTACCAGTAATTATATCACCGGTTACTTCGTCTTCAGTGAGCTGGATTCCAGAATCATCATCGCTACAACTTGCCAAACAAAGCAAAGCTGCTAATGCAATAAAAATCATTCTAAATTTCATACGCTTCTTTATATTAAAGGGTTATAACTAATTAATAAACGCAACTCGTTTTCAAAACTTGCATGAGATTTCTCTTTTTACTTTTTTTATATTCTATTACTCTACAAGAGAGTATTACTTTTACGTATTGCTCAAATTCAATATGTACCAACAAGAAGTAGTGAAGAAATTCCTTGCATACTTAATTTTCCAAGCAAAACGAGGCAACAGCGATGGAGTAAGCTTGAACTTCTGCTTATAATGAGGATTGATAAACCAAAACTTCTTGTCAACAATAGAAAATTCACATCTTTTTATCAATTTTTCAAATAACTCTATACTTGTTCTGCACTCTTTTATGCTCATCAGCTCGCTTATAGTACCCTCTTCCTCTTTGCACAGTTTCAATAATGAATTATACATAGAGTTTGGTAGCAGATGTATGAACGGAAAGTGCGAACAGAGTTTGCTTCGGCAAATCTGTTGATGTCCACCAAACGGCATCTGCCATGCAGGGAATCCGACAAAGAGAACGCCTGTTGACTTTAGAAAACTTTTAAGGTGTAACAGAAATTTTCCTTTCGCTGGAACATGTTCTATTACATCATGTAATAGTATCACGTCAAACTTTTCCTCTTCATTGATTGGCGCATGGTATTTCATAAAGTCGCAACACACGAATGTGGCATTTTCGCAGATTTCCGAAAAGTATGCTTTCGCATCTATTATTCTGCATTCTGCTATGTCTATTCCTGTAACTCTACAGCCAAGTTGGGCAAAGGGGACTAAATTGCCTCCTTCGCCACAACCCACCTCTAATACTCTACTTTTTGAAGTCAACTTTTTGAAAGTTGATAAGTAGCTGACGTAAAACTCTTTAGATGTAATTTCCAAGTCATGGAAGTACATTTTTCTATCTGTATGTCTTTTCTGCATATCTATATAATGTTTTGACCTTTTATCATATAGATACAAATTTGCCAAAAAGACTGCATGCGAAAAGAGACTTTTTACCAAGAGAACCTTATTCCAAACGGAACGGTAAATGTGAAAGGACGTTCTGTCCAAGCATTCTTAATACAGCTACCATTCGGAATGTACCAATTCATGGTTGGTTCTATAAACAGATTCAGATTTGGTGCAAACTGATATTGGATTCCGATGTTTGTATTTACAGACCACTGTATCGGGAGCGTCAGTTTCCAATCTGTTGTGTATGCAGACTTATCTCCAACGATATAATCTGCATCAGTTTTTCCATATATTGGAATCAGAATTCCAGTGCCTACAGAACCATAAGTTGACAATCTCTTGAACTTCATAAATTGATAAGACAGTTTGAAAGGAACACCAAGATAGTGGAGCTTTTGTTCCTTGTCAACACGATAGCTGCCAGTACCAAGAATGAGATATGATTTCAGATAAGAATATTGAAGTCCTGTCTCTAAACTCCATCTTTTACCTATGTTTTTATTTACAGCAATGCTCAATGTTATTGGCTTGTCATGATGTTCTACTTCTACTATTTCTCCACTATTGTGGTCTGCAATATCTGCCATGGCTACATTTTCTGTAGTAGGGTCTGCCTGGGATATGCGATGTAGCTCTTTTGCATAGTCTTCCCATGTCGTGAAATACTTCCCAGAAGGGTTGGTTGGGTCTGTTGGCTGGTCCGGACCAGAAGGCAAATCACTAGCAATATCGTTACTTTTCATAAACTTACATACACTCTGTACAAGAGTCGTACCCAAAGAACCTGCAGCCAGTAATTGCCACTTATTCCTTTTGTGAACCTCAAGATTTTCTGTAATCCATGATTCCTTATAGAGATTAGGGGCGATGATAGAATCTTTTACCAAGATACTATCAGTTCTATTTACAGCAAACTGCTTTTCATCTTGCAATGTATCTGTTATATTTGCAATTATATTATGTTTTATTTCCGTTGTGTCATCACGCATTGCTGCTATAGTCTCTATGGTTAGTATCTTGTGATAATGAGTATATGGATTCTGCTTTGGGGTACAGTTTGTAGAGTCAACATCGTTCTTTGATGCTGGACTAACTGGACCTTTTATTTTACGTCTGCGTGTTATATTGGTATCATTTTCTGAAATAAGCTGTTTTTTGGTTATAAGTTGCTTATATACAGGAATAATGATGAGGACCAATACCATAATTAGTATTGTTCTCTGGCTCAATTTGTTTCTCAACAAAGCCTTAGCTCTCGCTAATTGCGAAGAAGAACTGTGTGGAGCTATATCAAGCAACTTTGCAATTTCCTGATGAGACAAACCATCTAGCACAGAAAGCTTGAATACCTTTTTGTATCCAACTGGTAATTTATCGATTTCAGCCATAATATCCTCGTATTGGATAGAAGATACTGTATTTCTACAATCATCACAGCTGTCAATCACACTTTCATCTATGTCTGATAAAGAAATATATCTAAATGTATTACCCTTTTCTTTGTATTTTAATGCAAGATTAGAAGTTATACTTGTAAGCCATTGACCGAATCTGTTAGGATTCTTCAAATCTTTCAAAGATACAAGCGCTAGTATAAATGCATCTTGGACAAGGTCATCAATGACATCCTTGTCCTCTTTAAGAATATTGATACATATACCTTTCATTTTAGGATAATATATCTGATACAATGTGCTGAAAGCACTATTATCTCCTTGTTTTGCTTTAAATACTAAAGTTTGTTTATTTGAATCCATGAGTATATTATTTTGCACAATTTATCTATATATAGATATGAAACCAGCATGAATACTGCACGAAAAATCGTTAAAGAACATAAAAGCGCTTGATTATTTGCATATATCAAATATTAATTGTATATTTGCGGTGGAAATATAAACATCGAAGATTATGGCACTTAAGTTATATCCATTAGGCATACAGACTTTCGAGCGAATCCGCAAGGAAAACAAGCTCTATATTGACAAGACGGAATACGTTTACCGCCTGACGCACACCAGCGGTACCTATTTTTTCTTGGGACGTCCACGCCGCTTTGGAAAATCCCTATTTCTAACCACCCTCCAGAGTTACTTTGAAGGCAAGAAAGACTTATTCAATGGTCTTGCCATCGAAAAGCTGGAAAAGGAGTGGACAGAATATCCTGTGCTCCACTTTGATTTGAGCGGAGGTAAACACATGAATAAAGAACAGCTGGAGAGATATCTCGCATTCATTCTGGAAACAGAAGAAAAGAAATGGGGTATCACACAGCCACAAATTGATGCCAATAATCGATTGACAGAACTGATCAATACTGCATACGAGAAATCCGGAAAACAGGTAGTCGTGCTTATTGATGAATATGATGCGCCCATGCTGGATGTGGCTCACGAGCAAGAGCAGTTGGATACCTTGCGCAATATCATGCGCAACTTTTTCAGTCCTTTGAAATACAGCGAAGCAAAACTACGCTTTGTCTTCCTGACAGGCATCACCAAGTTCTCGCAAATCAGCATCTTCAGCGAACTGAACAACATCACCAACATATCCATGAATGATGACTATGCTGGTATCTGTGGCATCACCAAAGAAGAACTTCTGATGCAGATGTCGGAAGATATTGAGGAGCTTGCCCAAAGAAGAAACATAACGAAAGAGCAAGTAATCGACAAGTTGAAAGAGAATTATGACGGCTATCATTTCACAAGATTCTCACCCGATATCTTCAATCCATATAGCCTGCTGAATTGCTTTGCTGAAAACAAGTTCGGATCCTATTGGTTTACTTCCGGCACTCCAACTTATCTCATCAATATGATGCGCAAATATCAGGTAGTTCCTACAGACATCATCACACGAGTGGAGGCTGATGCCAGTGAGTTTGATGCTCCTACGGAGAATATGCCAACCATCATGCCGCTGCTTTACCAAAGTGGATATATCACCATCAAGGAATATCATGAAGACTACAACTATTACGTTCTTGATGTTCCTAACAAGGAGGTGAAAATGGGACTGACCAAGGCACTGATTCCATCATACGTCACACAGAATACGCTTGCAACAACCAATACAGCCCGTCGTATCGCACAGGCATTGGATAAGCAGAATATGGAGGAGGCATTAACCTTACTCCAGACATTTCTGGGAACAGTTCCTTACTGCAACAACGCTCATTATGAGGGACATTACCAGCAGATGCTCTTCATCATATTCTCTCTGCTTACAGACTATCAGGTGGACGTTGAAGTTCATACACCCAACGGCAGAGTTGACATCGTATTGCTCACCCATACAGACCTTTTCCTATTGGAGATTAAGTTAGACAAGAGTGCGAAGTCTGCAATGCAGCAAATCAACCTGAAGAACTATCACAAACGATTTGCGCTAAGCGGCAAGCCAATAACCAAAGTCGGCATCAACTTCGACAGTAAAACTGGGAATATCGAAAATTGGATAATCGAAAAAGCATAAGATAAAAAATGCTTTTACCTTATTTATCCCCTATCACCAAACGCTATTTATCCTTTCTTTTTATACACAAAAGTGTAATTCTCAAGCCACATTCTTGAGAAATACACTTTTGTGTCAAAGGCTTTTTCCTATAAAGCTATACTTTTGCAGCAGAAAAATAAAAAATCAAGCAAAACTGTAGCAATATGAAGGAAAAAGTAATTTTTACCACAGCGTTGTGCCTCTCGGCTATGACTCCGATGATGGCGCAGAATATCACCGGCAAGGTGATGAACACCAAGGGAGAACCTTTGGCGTTTGCCAATGTAGTATTATTGAATAGAACAGACTCGGCTTTCGTCAAGGGCGCAGTGAGTGGAGAAGATGGCAGCTTTGTCATCGACTCTTCCTGCAACGGCGGAATCATCAAGGTGACATCTGTAGGCTATAAGACAATCTGCAAGGATTGCACTGGCGAGAATGTAGGCATCATCAAGATGGAAGAAGACAGCAAGATGCTCGGCGAAGTAGTCGTGAAGTCATCCCTGCCTAAGACTATCCTGAAGAATGGCGGAATGACGACAACCGTTGCCGGATCCGTACTTGAGAAGGCAGGAACCATGGAGCACCTGCTCGACCGCATCCCTAACGTTTCTGCCCAGAATGGCAGCATCAAGGTCTTCGGACGCGGTGAGCCTGTTATCTATATCAATGGACGACAGATGAGAGACAAGAGCGAGCTGGACCGTTTGCATTCAGATAACATCAAGTCGGTGGAAGTCATCACTAACCCTGGTGCTCGTTACGCAGCCAGCACCAAGGCGGTCATCCGTATCACAACGAAGAAGATACAAGGCGAGGGCTTTGGATTTGATGCCTCAACCACAGGTGAATATGATGAGAAGAAAAACTTCGGCGGATTTGGCCGATTGAATATGAGCTACCGCAAGAATGGCTTGGAGCTTGGCGCATATGCCTTTGGGGCAAGACAATACCAGCCAGACAATAAAGACTTACAGCAGAAGACTTATCTTGACAAGACTTGGAACCAGAAAAGTGAGATAAGACAAGTAGGTATTATCGAAGCCATGAACTTTCGCCTGGATGCCAGCTACCAGTTGGATGCCAACAACTCTATAGGTGCCAACTTTGGTTTTCTTAGAAATCCTAAGCAAACATGGAACGGTGATATGAGTTCTTTGATATTGCAAGACGAAGAATTGTCTGAAAATTCTGATAGTCATGCTGATTTCTTTTGGCAGAAGAATAATCTTTCAAGCAATATTTACTATGTAGGAAAGATTGGTAAGCTCAGCATCGATTTCAATACAGATTGGCTATGGTCAAAGGAATACCAGAACGATGTTACCAAAGAGCAATACCAGGAAGTGGGGATGAATGCACAAAGCCAAACGGCTCATAGCTTGACTAACAAGGATTATCATTTGCTTGCTTCCAAGCTGGTTCTTTCTTATCCTCTGTTGGGCGGCGACTTATCTTTGGGTGGTGAATATTCCAATACCCATCGTACCTCAAAGTATCAAGTGGTGCCAACTAACTTGGTAGCGGATGATGACAGCCGTATTACAGAAAGTATGACATCTTCATTCTTGACCTATTCAAGAGATTTCGGTAATCTGAGTTTGGAGGCAGGTATGAGATACGAGTACATCGACTTCAATTACTATGAATATGGCAAGTATGTGCCTGGGCAAAGCAAGTCGTACGGCAATTGGTTCCCATCGCTTAGCTTATCGATGCCTGTAGGCAAGGTACAGATGCAATTGAGCTATGCAGCCGACATTAATCGTCCTTCCTATCATAATTTGCGCAGTGGTATTCAGTATGACAACCGATACACGTATGAAACGGGAAATCCATTTCTGGTATCTCAGATAAGTAGAAATCTCAACTACGAGTTGGCTTACAAATGGTTGACATTCGATATGACCTACAGCCATACTTCCAATCCGATTATATCCACAGTGGAGACTTATAAGGATAATCCTGCAATAGGCTTGATGAAGCCAGTAAATGGGAATTCGTATAATGACGTAGCTGCATCCATCAACTTGCGCCCTTCGTTTGGCATCTGGTATCCTTCGCTTACAGCATCCGTTGACAAGCAATGGTTTGATATGGAGACGCACGATGGGAAATCGCTCAATAAACCAATGGCTTCATTCCGTTTTGACAATACGCTCAACACCAAATTAGGAATGTTTACGTTGATGATGTCGTATATCACGAAAGGCCATGAAGAGAATCAGTATCTGTACAAGCCAATGTTTTGCACGAATGTTTCCGCATATAAGGCTTTCTTGAAAGACCATTTGTCGTTTCAGCTCTTCATCTATAATTTGTTCGGGACAAACGATAGCCACATGATTGCTCATTTTGGCAAAATAAAGGAAATGGTGTATGATGGATTGTCAACAAGCAAAGTGTCGCTTACTGTACGGTATAAGTTCAACACAGCAAGAAGCAAGTATAAGGGTACGGGTGCAGGAGAAAGTCAGAAGAACAGAATGTAATCTGTCTGCAGCATCCGGTAATGGTGTAATGACAATAAATCTCTCTATAAATGAACAATCCAATAAAATTGTTGATTAGTGGCGCAGACATGGGAGGCTTGATAGCCTCCTGTGCCTTGCACCATGACTTCCATGAAAGCTCTTGGCAGGAAGATAGATTTCATATCTATCGCATAGAAAAGGATACGCTGGGGATGGAAGATGTGGATGCATGCGACTTGTCGGGCATCCGGTATGCGGTGAATGCAACCTTACATGACAACGAAGCCTCTTTCGCTTTCGATGAGAAATGCAAGGAGCAGGGCATCACCGTTATCCATGCCGTCAATCTTGGCAAGGCTGCCTTTCTCGCTGTAGAGAAACCGAAAGGCTATCCATTCAGCGAAGTAGTGAAAAAAGGAACGGATGATTTCCGTTGCTCACTGGGCAAGTATATCTCGCAGTACGGTATGTTCTGGCAGATGCCTGTGCCTTGGGTGGATGAAGCCATCAGGCACTATTCTGAGGAGTCTTTCCCGCAACTGGGCATCGGGGCATATATTGCCGCCGGCTATTGTGCCAACATTCTCGTAAACCTTGCGGAAGGCAAGGAGCTGAAATACTTCCCCAAGTTCTATCTCTCGCCATTGTTGGAAGAGATATGATTGCGATTATATCATCTGATAGTTCGTGGCATGAAACAGCGCTTCGGCAATGTTCTTCACGCCTATCTTGGCGAAAAGGTTGCGCTTGCAAGCCTTTATCGTATCCACCGACTTGCATAGTCGGTCGGCAATATCATTCATCGTGTAACCTTGGGCAGACAATCTCAAAACATCTCTCTCTGTCTCGCTCAAGGTTATGCCTTCTTTCTTTTCCCACTTGTGACGTAACGTGGAATATTCAAAATAGCTACGCTCACCATTCTTCTGCATGATGATATGTCCCGGTTCATCGGTTGCTGCCAATGATACGGTGCAGAGGGCAAGCCAGATTCTTCCATCATCAGAAAGAAGTATCGGAGTAAGGTGATGATGAATCAATCGGCTATGCCTGCCATTGGTAAGATGAAAGTCGTACGAGATGGTATAGTCCAGACGGTCGCCCACAGGCAATTCGTTGAAAAGATCAAAACCTTTCTTATTCACTTCGAGCAGCATCTGCAGGTCAGCATCCGGCACATGGTCGATATACATCTGATAACCGGCTTCCATCAACTGCTCCGGTTCCAATCCGCAGAGATAAGCGAGGTTATCTGAAGCATAGATGAAGTCCTGATGAAAATAATCGATGATATAGACGCACTGGTAGGTGCTGCGGGCAAAAGCCTTTGCCGCATTCACCAATAATTCAATCTTCTCGTAATCTTCTCTGTTGATATGATTCACCTCGTTGGAATGGAGGAAGAAATCGTCTTTTTCTTTATTCATAAGCTATTCTGAATATTACTCTTTCTATCTGTTCTCCGATTCAGCAAGCCATCGGATCTCTTTTTAAATACGCTATTCGGCTACAAAAGTACATATTTTTATTTGATTACAACTCTATCGTATTGTTTATTTACAGATAATTAACCGTAAAAACAGATGAAGCCATCATAATTACTGAGATTAAAAACTTGTCAAACAACTCTTTTCGTTTGCAAAAATACAACAATTTATTGGATACACAATAAAATGTATATTTTTTAACGATTGATATTGATAAGTGAAAATTCTGTGGATGAACATCTCAGTTAATAATTCCTGAGATATTCATCACACAGAATTTGGATATTGTATTTTAGAGGTTGATTTGAAAACCTATATTTTCCTAAAAACGATTAATCTCATCCTCTGCAGAACCGCTTCCGTTGTATTTATCTTTGAAACTATTGAAGTTGTAACTAATGGAAGCTATGATGCAGCGATTGAAGTTATTCACCTTTCTGTTCTGCACCACAAAATTAACCCTCTTTACATCGTTCAACTTCGAGCTATCAAACAAGTCCTCTGCTTTCAATGTTATCGTCAATTTCTTTTTAAGTAACTGTTTCTGTACCATCATATTGAATGACGAATAACCGTTTTGCTCGTAGATGCCATGATGTCCCTTAATGTTCCAAAAGAAATCACATCGAAAAAGCCAATCGTTCCTTAGTGCTACTACATTTTGGAAAGCGAAGAGACCGTATGGATGATTGTAGTCTAATTGCTCTCCATTATATGATAGCGTGAAATAAGGTTTATAGACACCCACCGTCAAAGTAGGTCGCCAACAACCAAAAACAGGTGAAACAACACATTGCGCTCCTAGTTGCTGGAAATCCTTGGCGTTGGTTGACATCCAAGTTACCGTTCCAGGTTTGCCGGATACAGCAACGACAGTCGGATGGATGTAATCCTTGATATACTGATAATCCAACTTGAAGTCGAATATACTATAATTCACACTAAGTTCTGTATCATACACGTATTGCGGTTTCAGATAAATGTTGCCTTGCTCATAATGGTATTGATTGTTGTAGCTCACACTGTTGTTCAACTGACGAAACGAAGGACGGTTGACCCTGCTACTGAAATCAAGATTCATCCCCACTCTCCCAAACATAGTGGAAAGAGAAAGGGATGGAAGTAAGTCCGAATAATTGGTCTTGTTCTTTACTTCTCCTTGGTCTGTGTTGATGGCATGAATGTACTCATAGCGAAGCCCGATGCTTCCTTTCCATTTGGAGGCAGACAAACGAAAAGTGGCAAATCCTGCATACTTGGTTTCCTTATTCTTGAATTGGTCATCGGCTATCTTCCCTTCTTCGTTTACAGACATACCCCATGAACTGATATTACTGAAATCCGTTCCGAAATCAAGCCTATCATTCTTATTCATGTTCCAAGCAAACACCCCTTTGAGTGCAGTCGCACGATTTCGCTGATCGTTTTGCATATGCGTGATTTCTGAGACAGCATCTATTCTACTTGTCTCGCTCACTTGTTGCTTATGTTTCAGTTGAGCATAAACATAGTCGGCATCCAAGTTGAGCTGTAGGTTGTCTGTTAGTTTGCCGATATAATACAGATTGACATTGTGAAACCTTTCCTTTTCAGATTCTTCAGTCTTGTTATCTGTAGCTGTCAGCAGTTCATCATTCTTGTACGTCTGCATATAGTCGAAAGGAGAGTCGAGCATCTTGTAGTTGGAGATGCTTCCCAAATATCTTCCGCCGATAGTGTGATTCTTGTTTATGGCATAATTCATACCAACATTATAGTCATGAGAGCGAGAGCGGTCGGAATATTCAGAAGCAGAAATCTCATGAAATGTATCTTGCTCGTAATTGAACTGGTTAACATCATATCTGATGTCACTTCTCGTATTGTCATATTGATATGCGAGGAATACATCCAAAGCTCCCTTGTGGATGTTGAGGTTGACCTCCTCGTTGTTAGACAAATTCTTATGTTTGGAGATTTCTGCACCCACAATACCAGAAAGTCCATCCAAGGAATGGTGTACGGTAGTGATGTTTATGACACTCCTTGTTTCTGCATCGTATTCTGCCCCAGGGTTTGTTATGAGCTGTACAGACTTCACGTTGGTAGAAGAAAGGAGTGACAACCCTGAAGTATTAGTCTGCTTTCTTCCATCTATATAGATGACAGGCTCACCCTTACCAAACACCTCATACTTTCCATTTGTATAGAGCATCCCAGGAATATATTTGATAACATCTGTTGCCTTGCCAATATTTTTCAAATTGGAATTTTGAACGTCAAGCGTAAGTTTACCGTTTTCTCTTGATATGTATTTGCGATGACCTTTAATCATAACTTTTTGCAGATTAATTGTTGCATCCTCCAAGGTTATGGCACCAACCTCACCGGTACGATATGCATTACAGTAAGTTTTGTAGCCCACACAACTTACTTTCACAATCGCCTTTTTCACCTCGCAAGGAATTACGAACTGACCATTCTCATTTGTCACACCACCCGTGACTAAACTGGAATCACAAACATTGAGCAAAGCGACATTGGCGAAATCGACAGGTTGATGACGAGTGTCTACAATACGCCCCATCATTCTGTTAGAAGCCTTTTGGATACATTCAACGATAATAACATTATCCACTTGTTTCATCTTGATAGGATAAAAGCCTATCAAGTTCATGATGGCATCTGGAACACTTTCATTTTTGATGCTCTTCGTCACCTTGAAATCCTCCAACTCGTCATACACAAAGTTGATGACATACTTATCCTGTCGAGCATTCAAATCCTTCAATGCCGCAGAGAATGACACATTATTATATTGTCGAGTGATACGTTGGGCAGAAACGCCCATACTTATCACCGAAAGCAAAATCAAACTTATCAGATATTTACTCATAGCCTATTCTCTGTTTTATAGTCCATATACTGTATATACAGTTGAGGGAATCAAAAAACTAAGCAAAACAACAACTTTTTTCAAAATTTACAGAAAAAAACATTCAACGACTCCTTGTCTTCCACAAAGCCATAGGATGAAATTTGATTCTATTGACCATCTCTTTATCTTCGAACAGCAATTCTGGAATATACTTCTTGTCATTGAATTCCCGCACATATTCTTGCTCTGATTCTGTCAGAACCAATAGCTTTGAGAGAAAGTCTTTCACTTCTGTCTTGGCTTTTTCAAAGTCAAAATGCTCACTGCGCCTAAGCACAGGCAAGAGTTGCGAACGAATCTGCGGAAAACGGATCTTGTCTATCTGCGGAAAGTCTGTATATTCCGTAGGCGTAGCGTTGTCTTTTCTACTTGAGCCAACAGTCAGATAAAAGACGGTCGCTTTTCTCAGCGACGTTTTCTCTTCATCGCTCACGAATAGCTGATGCTTCACCATGTTATAGACATCATAAATGTCACGTGCAGCACTTCTACCTATCAAGGCGTTTATCTTGGTGGCAAACAATTCGACAGGTGAAAGAGAACGTACCTTCACATCGCTCAGAAACGGAATGGACACATGAGTCTCTATGGCAGGCAGGATATGGCAACGGTCGGAATAGTTGATTTCTATCTTGATGCCATCGTTGTTGCCTGCGGCATTGGTATAATGAAACACCCATGAGTCAAGCGTATGCGGTGTCTTGGAGCCAGGCGCAAGATGATAACCATCCGACTCCATATAGCGTAGAATCTCGTTATTCACTTCTTGGCGAATGGAGAGCATGGATTCTCGGTCGCAATCCACCGTAAAGTCAAGGTCTATATCTACCGAGAGTCTTGGCAGTTGGAAAACGGTGAGATTGATGGCTGTGCCACCTTTCAGTACAAGAGATTTAGACAGCAAAGGACTGTCATGGAAATAGTTGAGTATCTCCACCAGTCGCATCACCTTTTCGAGGTTGTCGCGAATAAAGCCTTGCTCCTTGGCGATGATGTCAAGAGCTTGTTTGTTATATGAGTTCATATTCTTCCTTTGATGTTAGTTCTTGCGGCACATACATGCGCCATTTATTTACAAATGTATCCGACTCTTCGTTGTTAGTCAACCACTTGACGCTTTTGGTTCCCTTGGCTCGGCACAGCTCCAAGAGGGATTCTGAGATGTTGGCTTGTTCCTTGATTCGCTCCAACAGATAGCCTGTCTTCTGGTACAGGAATGCCTTGTCGTACCTTGCGAGATAATCGATGAGCTTTTTCTCATTGAGCAAGACGATACCCTCCATGCAATGCAGCAATTCCTCAATACCCCCAGCTCGGTCGATACGGTCAAAGCAATCCAACAACGTACTCTCCATATCCGTTACTCGCACATAAGGGTTTCCCTTGGGTGTCATCATACCAACGATTTCCTTTGTTTGTCGGCAATAGGTATAATCCACATCGTCGAAAAAAAAGGAATTGAAGCGAGTCATGCTTTTCACAAAAACCTCATTGAAGGGTTGATGAGCCAATCCATGAAATTCCAATGCTGTATGATAACTGATGCAAGCTGTAGGTGACAAGTGGCTTCCTATCTCATACTTGTCGCAAACAGGTAAGCCAGATGCAATATCCTTCATGCAATAGGTATTGCGCCGTATAGCCACAATCCACCCTTGTTGCTTGTACCGAGCAAGCAACGCCTCCACCACCTTCACCTTGTCTTTCAGAGCCTCAGAAAGTTCATCCAAAGTGAATATCCGCAGCTTGTATAATATACTCAATAGTTCTGTCATTGTTTCTAATTTTGCGCAAAGATATGAAATCTAATTTGTTTATGAGAAAAATCAGAAACTTTTTATGCTTTTTTATATGTTCTTTCCATCTTAATTGTCCGACTACGGAGGAACAAATGCTCTATTTCACTATTTTTTGCCTTTTTAGGCATTCCTTTATTATAAAAATTTGGTGATTAGAAAGAAAACTCGTATTTTTGCAACACATATATTAATATTGATAGATATGGAGAAGAAACGAATCATAGAAGCAATGCACAATAGATTGCATGAGATTGATCCTCATGCAAAGGCTATCCTGTTTGGTTCCCGCGCTAGAGGTACAGAACATGAAGGAAGTGATTGGGATGTATTGATTCTTCTAGACAAACCAAAAGTTACGCTTCAAGATTACGATAAGTATTCTTATCCACTAAGAGAATTAGGCTGGGATATTGACGAAATCATCAACCCTGTACTCTTCTCCCAAAAAGAATGGGAGGAGAACCATTATAGCTTATTCAATCATAACGTAAATAAGGAAGGAATTGAAATATGATAGAGGGAGTTACAAAGTTTACTGCACAACAGCTGGATTACAAGCGCACAACACGTGTTGTGCAAGCGCATAACAGCTGATATGCAAGCGCACAACAGCTGTTGTGCGACTGGCGAATGCTATAATCCCGACGACAGACATTAATGATTCCGACAACTTCTATAGTATATTCCGACAACTTTCAAAGCTTCTTTCGATGCTTGTTCATACATAATAAACAGTCCTCACATATATCAATGACACAACTTACATACATCATTTACACCACTCACATATATCAATGACACCGCTCATCCATATTAGTGCCATTTTTATTTGGTAGTTTAAGAATAAAAGATTACCTTTGTATCGCTAAACAGAAAGAAGAAAACGGTGGCTATAAAATATGAAATACATTATCTTCCCAATGCTGGAGGAAATGAAGAGACTCGCCGATTCGCCCATATCTTTGAGCAAACAGCTATGACTGACAAGGAGATGATCAGCCGAATCGCCAGACATAGCTGTCTGGGAGAAGGAGAAGTTTCGTCCGTACTCATGAAACTGCGCGATATCATAGAAGAAGACCTGCAGGATGGAAAACGTGTCAACATTCCGGAAATAGGTTATCTCTCGCTCTCGGTAGATCTGGATATGGATGAACTGAAACCCGACAATAAAGTGAGAGCCGACTATGTGAGCGTAAGAGGCATCAAGTTTCGCCCCAATGCAGACCTGCTGAAAAAGGTGAAACATCATACTCATTTCGAGAAATCACTATATACTTCCCGCTCCTACCCCTTCTCTGAAGATGCATTGAAGGAGAAAATAAGAGAGTATCTGGAGCATAACCGTTCCATCAACCGAAAAGTACTGGAAACGGAATTTTATATCCGTAAACAGACGGCGCTCAACTGGCTGAAGAAACTGGAAAAATCCGGGTTCCTGATTAAAGAAGGTTCCCGAAATGCTCCGGTTTATTTCCTGGCAGAAAAATAGATACCTGCATCAGGATTATCAGCAATATACATAATACATAGGATACTCCAAGACATTCTACAATCTAAAGATTCTGGTAATATGTCAAACAAAGTAGATAAAAGAATAACTGAGCAAAGCTCACTCTACGAGCATCTGGAAAAGATGAGCGTGGATGAACTCACCGCTCATATCAATGCAGAAAACAAGAAGGTGGCTCTGGCAATAGAAGAAGCATTGCCTGCCATTAACCAACTGATTTCCGCCATCGAATGGCAGCTGAAGAAGGGCGGAAGGCTCTTCTATGCCGGTTGCGGAACGGGTGGAAGACTGGCTACGCTCGATACCATCGAAGTGCAGAACACCTATGGCATCGACGGTTCGCAGATACAAGCCATCTTCCCCGGAGGCATCGGCTGCCTTACACAAACCAGGGAATCAAGAGAAGACGACCTGGAGAATGGCTGGCATCAGCTTTGCGACAAGCATATCTCAAGGCAAGATTTCGTGCTGGGCTTCTCGGCAAGCGGCACCACACCCTTCGTACTCGCCATCCTGAAACATTGCAAAGAGGCAGGCATTCCTACGGGATGCATCGTGAACAATCCCCACGCTCCCATCGCCCAGGCTGCCGATTATCCTGTAGAAGTCATCACGGGACCGGAGTTCGTAACGGGAAGTACCCGCATGAAAGCCGGTTCATCGCAGAAGATGATTCTGGATATGATCAGCACTTCCCTTCAGATAAGACAAGGACGGGTGGAAGGCAACAAGATGGTGAACGCCAAGCTCATCAACCATAAACTCATCGACCGCGCCTGCCGCATCTTCATAGAACGCAATCCGGAATATACGGATTACGAAAAAGTAAAGCAACTGATTCTGAAAGCAGGAAGCGTGAAGAAGGCGGAAGAGCTGCTGAAGAGTAAACGTGATTTAGATATTTAGATAGAGTTAGACAAAACTTCACCCTTATAAAATAGGAATATCAAGACTTCACCTTATATAATAATAGGACTATATGGCAAAGAAAGCAATTGTAATGGGTGCCACATCGGGCATCGGAATGGAAGTGGCAAAACTGCTTGCTGCAAAAGGATGGCAGGTAGGAATCGCCGGAAGAAGAATCGAAAGATTGCAGGCTCTGATTTCGCTGGGCGACATTACCTGCTACCAGCAAATAGACGTGACTTCTCCCGATGCTCCTGCCCAACTTCTCGAACTCATCGATAAGTTGGGAGGTATGGACCTCTACTTCCATAGTTCCGGCATTGGCTGGCAGAATAATACGCTGGATATAGAAAAGGAGTTGAAGACTGTGGAAACCAACGGCTTGGGATTCACAAGAATGGTGGATACGGCATTCAACTGGTTTGCCGCCCAGTCTTCTACTCCAACCAATAAGAGTAAGCTTTCTGTTCCTGAAAGTAAGAAGAAGGCAAACCATGTCTATCAGAATTTCCGCATTGCCTGCATCACTTCCATCGCCGGAACCAAAGGTCTCGGTGCAGCTCCTGCCTACTCTGCCACCAAGCGATTCCAGAACCATTATCTGGAATGCCTGTCGCAGCAGGCACGGATGCGCCATCTCCCCATCGCCATCACAGATATACGACCAGGTTTCGTAAAGACCGACCTCATCGCAGGCAGCAGCTATCCACTGCAGCTCAAACCGGAAGATGTGGCGAAACATATCGTGAATGCCATCGAAAACGGAAAGGAAGTTAAGGTGATAGACTGGAGATATGATATCCTCGTCTTCCTCTGGCGACTCATTCCTAGATGGTTATGGACGAGATTGAGGATTACAACATAACAACTTTATTCCTTTCTGATGACAATCGTCTTGAACCAGTCTTTCAATACTCCAGCATATTGATCCTGCGAATCAGACAGCAGGATGACAACCTGGGAACCATCTTCCAGCTTAGGACCAAGACACATACCTTCGTAATTGGCAAAGGAACGCTTGGAAAGAGACAAGCCGGTTTTCCATTCCGTGAGCAATCTCTTCTTCAAGAAAGGAGTATCTGATGAAAACTTCTCTTTCATAGAAAACTCCTCAGAATTCAAAGGATTGATCAGATAGAGCTTGCACTTGCAGAAAGTACCTATCTTGATCTTAGGAATAAATGCCTCACGCTCCAGAACCAGAAGCCGACCATCGGGCAAGGCACAAAGCTCACTCACACCCATCACATAGATATCTGCTTTCTTATGGGTAGAAGGTTGATCCATCTGATAGGCATAGGTCATCATATAACGAGAGTCTTTCTTGCTACTCACCTGTTCGTTATACGCTTCCTTGTTAGGATTTTCCTTCATCTTTCCCCAATCAAGCCTCATCAAACGAAGCTGGTTGGTCAATCCGTTTTGAGGAGTAGCAGGCTGTCCGTCTTTGCGGAGCGTGCTCTCAGGAATCGTCCAGAGATACTGACGGACGGAATCAAAAGCCAGAGACTCAAAATTATAATTAGGATAAAATTCAGAAGAAGGCCATCTGCTTTCCCAAAGGTTCTGCGGATAGCCAACCGTGGCAGTATCCGCCGAAATAGGCAGAATAGGATACTCCTTTAAACGGCAATATCCTTCGCTTGCTATCACCAAGGTAGAATCAGAAACCTTCACGATGGCTTCATGGTCAAAGCCTTTCTCCTGCGCCAGCCAAGGCTTGCCGTCGTTCAGCGTTCCATCTGTTCTCTCGGTAAACCCAAGGTTCTCTACCTGTTCCAGTTCGCCAGTCTTGGGATTCACCTGAATTCGGAAGTTGAAGTACAGGGCACTATCCGACTTGTCGCTTACCACCGCATAGATATCATCATGCAGATGAGCAATGCCACTGTAGTTACCCGCAGCCACGGTTTTCGGAAAAGCCTTCTGGGAATTCTCTCTCACTACTTTCCAATCCTGTGCTCCAGCCAACAGACTGAATGCCAGGAAGATGGTCAGGATACTACAACGCAGCATAGGTAAGAACAAACTCCATGGTTAATTCGAAATCCACATGCGCCGTCTTTCTGCTCTTGAGATTCTCCACATCACACGACCAGTCTGCCATCGTATCAAATGGCTTTACCCGCATATCCTCAAACATCAGTTTTTCCTCTGAGAATAACTTGAAGACCGTTTCCTTGGCACACCAATGCACCAGCTTGGTATCCAGATTTTCTGCCTTCTCATCCTTTCGCAGGAATTTGGAAGCGATGCGCTCTACCCTATCGCTGAAGTATTCGATATCTACCGCCACTTCCTGATTCTTGGAAAGGATAAGCGCAGCATAACCCTTGGTATGCGAAACGCTGATATGATAACCACGGAACAATGGCTTTCCAGCCTCGTTGTGGGTAATGTCACCCGCATGAGAAAGCAAGCCCTTGGAAGCTCCGTTCGTCTTGAGCATCTCATACATTAATGCACGAATGGCAAGAAACTCCAGTTTCCTGCCATCGTTCTTATATTTCTCTTCCATCTGGGAATGGTAAGCCTGCAGAAGAGGATATGCTTCAAACAACTGTTCTACAGTCTCATCCATCTGCCATAAGCCTAGACTCACTCCCGGATAAACTTCTCGTATATTGACAACTGCCATACTATATAATCAAAATATTATAAATATAAGGAGGAGGAACTACCTGGAGGAATTCTCCTCTTCGTTTCTTACCGGATGTACCGTCACCTTGATCTTGCTGATGCGGCGCTCCTCGATATTCATCACCTCAAAAGTATAGTTCTTATAATCTATCTTCTCGTGCATGCTTGGGAAATCACCCTTGATTTCCAAGAGCAGACCTGCCAGGGAATCTGCATCGCCCTCAACCTCCTCGAACTCTTCGTCATCTACATTCAGAATCTTGCAGAAGTCTGAAAGCAAGGTCTTGCCTTCGAAGATAAATGTATTATAATTTAATTTCGAATAGAACTTCTCCTCCTCATCATATTCATCATTGATCTCGCCAACGATTTCCTCTAGAATATCCTCCAGGGTTACGATACCGGAAGTACCGCCAAATTCATCTACCACAATGGCGATATGAACCTTATTCTCCTGGAACTCGCGAAGCAGATCATCTATCTTCTTGGTTTCAGGAACGAAGTAAGGAGGACGGATCAGACTCTGCCAACGGAAGTTGGATGCCTTTGAAAGATGTGGTAATAAGTCCTTGATATACAACACACCACGAATATTATCCGTATTATCCTGATATACCGGGATACGACTGTAGTTGTTCTCTACAATACATTTCAACACCTCAGGATAGGTGCTGCGAATATCCAGGTCAACGATGTTCTGACGGGTGGTCATCACCTCCTTGGCTGTTTCATCGCCAAATCGGATGATACCCTTCAGCATATTCTGTTCGTCCTTGATATCTTCCTTGTCGGTGAGTTCCAGAGCCTGTTCCAAATCATCCACACTCAGGACATGGTTTTCTTTCTGTATAATCTTTTCTGCAACGATTCCACTCTTCAGCAGTACATTCTCCAATGCCCAGAACACCTTGCGTGCAAACATAATGCCACCCACACATCTACGGCAAAACTTGAGAGGATCCTGTCGGGCATAAACCTTAGGCATAATCTCTCCGAAGAGCAAAAGCAAGAATGTAAGGATTACCGTGATGATAAGGAACTGAAGCCAATAGGCTTTAGGACCAAACTCCACGATTCCGGCAAAAACATAGTTGAGGAGCATGATAATGGTGACATTCACAAAGTTATTGGTTATCAGAATGGTAGCCAATGTACGTTCTGAATCCTCACGCAACATCTGAATTTTCTTGTCACAGTCAGTTTTTTCGTCCTCCAGTTCCGCAATATCCGCTGGTGATAAACTAAAAAAAGCGATTTCGGAACCACTGGCAAAAGCTGACATACCAAGCAGGATAGCTGCCAATATAGCAGCTACAAAAACACCAGTAGATGGCTGCAAGAGCAGCACATCACTAAAAGCATCCGTTATGGTCGATATATCCAATTTCTGAGCTTAAAATTTAAAATGGTAAATCTTTGTTCTCAGTAGTCTCTGCAGGAGATGGGGTTGAAGATGAAGCAGGAGCAGAAGTTGGAGCCGAAGCTCCCGACCGCGAGGTCAGCATCTCCATATTATCAACGTATATCTCTGTGATATTATGTCGCTTACCCTGCTTGTCATCATAGAGTCGATAGCGGATCCGGCCTTCCACATAGAGTCGGTCGCCCTTGTGTACATACTTCTCCACCACCTTTGCAAGACCACGGAAGAACACGAGGTTATGCCAATCGGTATGATCTGGTACTTGCATACCATTAGCCAGGGTGTAACCTTTCTCCGTTGTCGCAAAAGACACTTGAGCTACCGCCTGATCTGCATCATAATAATGCACAACAGGTTCCTTGCCCACATTACCAATCAACATTACCTTGTTCATAGTTTTCTAATAATTATCTTTTTACTTCCACATTCCCAAATAGCGGAAATGGAAATTCTTACCCTTAGCTGAAGGGAACTGACTACGAGAGTCAACTCTCTCTTTCAAGTGCTCTACAATACGAGTGTAGCAATCCAACCCCGACATAGCCTTTACATGAGCCACGAAGTGAGTATCTCGGTATTCAAACTTTCCCGTAGCAGGCACCATCACAACACGCTTGAAATCCAAAGATCCCTCGTACCAGCCAGCCAACTCCTGTGTAAGATTCAGCATCACAGGATTCTCCTGACGTTCTGCAGGTGCAGACGAACGCAAGGCCTTCTTATCCTTGAAATCCTGCATCGTAGCAGCAGCCGTCTTGATAACAATGAAATAAATACGAGGACGAACTTTATAACGTTTAGGATAGCAAACATCGCTAGCGGCGTAATCTCTAATATCTGCCTCTAGCTCAGCATCCATACCAATTTCCGGGATACCTTTCAAAAAATCTATTGCTTCATCGACATTATTTACTAATGTCTCCTGATCGAAATATCTTAAATATAAATTCATAATCGGTATGTTTCTCTATTTTCAAATAAAATAGAGCGGAAAACGGGACTCGGACCCGCGACCC
>ENA-OPLK01000015-OPLK01000015.1-human-gut-metagenome-genome-assembly--contig:-NODE-15-length-28021-cov-3.097726_pt1 | contig 28021 bp, 17 predicted proteins | sample MGYA00241792_ERZ501711 | MGnify/ENA primary metagenome ERZ501711 (study PRJEB25962, sample SAMEA2042204) | human gut metagenome | biome: human gut; feature: human-associated habitat; material: faeces... | reverse complement strand
AAACATCCACTTAGGTGGCTGAGAGTGCCATACCAGGCAGTGGCCGATGACGGTCTTCCCATTCCTCTCTGCCCAATCCACGAGTTTGTCACCATCGGTGAAATCGAAGCGATTGACCTCAGGATGATTCACTTCACCCTTCATACAGTTTTCTGCCACCACCTGATTGAATTGCTCTTTCACGATAGCCTCTGCCGCAGGGTCTTGTCCCGCTGGCAGACGCGTATCGACAGCGACACCTATCAAGAAGTGCTTGCCCAACGTGCTCTGCAACGAAGGAAGCACCTCTGCCTTATTACCTTTCTGGGCGAATGCCGCTGAAGCGAGCAACAAGCCCATCGCTAAAGTTGTTATCTTTTTCATAATTGTCTTATAATGATATGTATATCGTTAGAAACAGTGCGAGAAAGAATTTTCTCTCAACTACCTACTACTCTGCCTTCTGATGGCGATCCTCTATCTTCTTGTTGATGTCATCGATGACTTCATCGGTCAATTCGTACTTGGAGATAATGAACATCGCCAAACCCAAGAGGATGGCTGGGATGACGCAAACCAACCAGCGGATACCCTCCTGTGCCAAAGGAGACTGTTGCTCCAGGTCATTCATGAAGTAAGCACCCGCAGCATTACCTACCGACATCATCGCAAAGGCGGTGATGAAGAAGAGAGCCACGATGCGGAGAGGACGGTTGTGGAAGAACTCTGTCCAAAGGTCGCTCACCTTTACATTCTTGGTCTCCTTCTCGTCCATCACCACACGCTCCTTGGTCTGAGTAAAGCAGAACACCAAGAGAGCGAAACCTACCAAAGCATAAATGAGCATAGCAACAAACCAAGCATTGCTATCCGTAGGCAGAGAATTAGACTCCTGTGCGGCAGCAGCCTGATAGCCCGTCCAAGCGAGCACGGCACCAGGAACCACGCCACCCAATGCCATACCAGCCTTGTAGAAGATACCTGTGAGCGCATTCACGATACCTGCGATACGCTTGCCACTCGTATATTCTGCGAAGGAGATGACCTCAGGAATCAACGCCCACATATAGCCCGTAGCCACGATGACTCCAGTAGATTTGATAAACTGGGCTATATATACGAGAGTGATATGATCCTTGACTGGTCCCATCTTACTGATGAAGTAAAGCATCGCCATACCGATGATAGCCACGGTGAGGAAGATATAGAACATATTCTTCTTGCCCACCTTCTTCTTGATGGCTGGCACCAAAGGCATGAAGATGAAAGATGGCAACGAACCGAGTCCCATGAAGAGTGCCATCTCAATAGGCAGATCTTTGGCAGCAGCCAACATAGCCACCAAGATAGGCACACCAGCAGACACGCAGAGACCTCCCACGTTCGCCATAAACATACGTACGGATGTCAAAATCGTGATTTCATCGGTATCACGAGTCAAAGAGGAGTTCAATGCTCCGTAAGGCACATTAATTAATGTATAGAGCATAGAGAGACCTACGTAAGTGACGTAAGCATAAATCAACTTGATGGTGTCGGTCTGTCCCTCCATACCATTCCAGAAGCAAAGGATGGCGAGAACAGTCAATGGCAAACCTGCCAAGACGAGATAAGAGCGATACTTACCCCAACGTGGGTTGTGCTTATCGACATAGGTTCCCACCAAAGGATCCCAAAGTACATCGACCAAGCGAACCACCAAGAACATGGTGGCAGCTACGCCAGGATTGAGACCATAGATGTCTGTGTAGAAGAACAACAAGTACATACAGATGGTCTGGTAGATGAGGTTTTGCGCCAAATCACCAGAACCGAATCCGATACGTTGTAGCCAATTCAGTTTGTAGAATCCCTTAGATTCTTGTGATACAGTTGTCTGTTCCATCATATTATATTATTTAAGTTTTTCCGCTGCAAACTTGCCCATCACCTCATAGCCCTTTGGATTGAGGTGAAGCCAGTCGTCTGAATACTCCGCTTTCAGGCGTTGTGGGTCTTGTGGATCACGCACCAGCTCGTCAAAATCAATGATTTCATCGAAGCTTCCGCTCTTTCTGATCCATTCGTTCACCTGTTGGCGCATTGCCTCGTGCCAGTAAGAATACCAGCCGTTTCCCTTGGTAGGAGTAATGGTTGCACCATATACCTTGATGCCCTTTGCCTTAGCCTTGGCGATAAGCACCTTGTAGCAAGCCACCAATGTATCAGCCACATGCTCATAGTTGCCGCCACAACAACCGATGTCGTTAGTTCCTTCGAAAATGACCAACTTATCGACACCCGTCTGACCGAGAATGTCACGGTCGAAGCGTTTCATGGCAGGTTCGCTGATTCCACCTTCCACGACACAGTTGCCACCGATTCCAAGGTTGAGCACACCGTATGGTTTCTCTGCGTTCAAGGCATCAGCGAGGAAGTCTGTCCAACGGTTATGCATGTTCGTGGTCGTTCCACGTCCATCGGTGATGGAGTTGCCGAGTACTGCCACGACAGGGGTCTTGGCATCCGTCTTCACATCGATGGCAGAGAGATTGTACCAGTGATCCACGTTCTCTTGCTGGCCGAAGGCTGCATCGGCAGGACTGACTGGTTTGCCATTCACTTGCGCTACTATATAAGATGTGGTACGCGAACCACGATGCGAAGTGGCATTCGTAGGCGTTTTCTCACCATAATCAATGGTGATGGAGAGACGCTGACCAGACTTCAATGCATATTTCAACACATCCGAGTAGAGAGCTTTGCCTGGTTCGAGAACTACGTTTTTCTTGCCGCCGAACTTCAGATACTTCACGGTCTTGGCATTGATGCTGCTATTCTTGTCCTTGTCGGTATCAGCCACATAGACAGAGCAAATCTCCACAGGGTGCTTGCCGAACTCATTGCTCAGTTTGAGTCTCATCTCATTGCCACCGAAAGACACATGGACAATCTGACGGCAGGAACGATTGCTCAAACTCTCCTTAGGCATATCTTTCTTTCCAGTCTTTTCGACTGCGGTAGCCCAAGTACCCTTCCATACGTTCTGCGCCTCAAGTCCAGTGCAAGCCAAGGACAAGAGAGCTATCATCAAGCTTAGTTTCTTTTTTCTATTAATCATTATTTGACTGTTTGTTATTAAGTTGTTTAACCGAAATGTCAAGTCGTTATTGTCGTTTAGCGATTGCAAATTTACAAAAACCTCCTTTACACGACAACTTTTGCAGTTACGATAACATTTCTATTTGTTTCATAAAGGCGATGGATAAAGAAAAGATACAAGAAACAAAACAAAACGACACAGAAAGATAATTAATATTTGGTCGTTTCATTCTTTTTTGCTACTTTTGCAAGCGTAATTGGATACAGCAATGTACTATTTAACCTAGATTCATTAAAAACTACAATAAATGAAACTGACGAAACATTTGGCATTAATTATATTATGTGGCTTCGTCTCACTGATGATGTGGGCTGATGGAGGGGAGCTATATACATCTGGCAAGTTGTCAAGTTCGCTCATCAACTGCATTACGCAAGATAAGTATGGATTTATCTGGGTGGGCACGGAGTACGGACTCAGCCGATTCGACGGCTACCGTTTCACCAACTATCTCCACAATGAGAAAGACACAACTTCCATCACCGACAACATCATCTCCAGTTTTCTCGTAGATAAGAAAGGCAACCTGTGGATAGGATGTGCCAAAGGACTGATGCGCTACAATTATGAGACGAACGACTTCACTCGTCTCAAGTTCCCCGACGGCAGAAAACCTCGCATCTACTCGTTAGTAGAAAGTCACAACGGCGACATTCTGATGGGAACCGCAGGTTTCGGACTTTACTCATTGAGAAAAGACAGCAAGCGCATCGTTCACGAACGGCAATATGCCGAGCGTGAGACAGACGTCTTCTTCACCCACATCTACGAAGACCAACATCATTATTTCTGGCAGAGTAGCCACCTCTCCACCTTTTCTCGCTTCATCAAAAGTCAAGGTAAGGTGGCTCGCAAGGACTTCAAGTCGCCTTGCGGTGCCCCTATCGCTTTCATCCAACATCGTCCACAAGCCATGCTCATCGTCTGTATGTATGGCATTCTCTACTATGACTATAAGACGGGCAAGATAGGTGATGCAGGGTACGACTTCGGCATCTATAAGAATAATGTGACCATCAACAACGCCACCTTCGACCATGAAGGCAATCTCTACATCAGTACCTCTGAGCATGGAGCTTTGCTCATCAAGAAAGGGAGCAACAAGGTGGTACAGTTGGAGAACACCAATGGAAGCTTCAACCTAGGCACCGCCTTCGTCAACGACATCATCGAAGACAAGGACCACAACCTCTGGATAGGATGCTACAAGAAAGGTCTCTACCTACTCAACCAACGACAGCAAGCCTTCAATTCCTGGAGCTTTGCCGCCCAAAATTATATTATTGGTAGCAGCGTATCATCCATTACCCCTGGTGCCAATGGCGAGACTTGGTGTACAGTACAAAACAGTGGCGTATATTGCTTCGACCCAACAGGCAAGATTATCGCCCATCCGAAATCACCAGCTGGAACCTGTATCATCTACAAAGATCGCCGTGGCTACTACTGGATTAGCAATGGTAATGCCCTCTACAGCTACAACCCATACACGGGATCCTACCAGCAGAAACTCACGTTCACCAGCGCTGGCATCTATGGAATGACCGATGACTACGATGGAAATCTCTATATATCCGTCTATAGCAAGGGACTATATATATATAATGTGGAAAGTGGAGCCGTCAGGATACTCAATATGCAGCAGCGAGGCAACAAGGGTTACCTCTGCAACGACTGGGTAAGAAGCATGGCACTCGACCATACCAACCATCTCTGGGTAGGAACCTCCAATGGTGTATCTTGCCTCAACACCAAGACCTGGAGTTTCAAGGACTTCGGATGGAACCATCTCTTGCAAGACCATCAAGCCAATGCCATCTGCGAAGGTGACAATGGCGAGATTGTCATCGGCACAGAAGAAGGTCTCTATGAATTTGACAGGAAGAAGAACAAGCTTGTTCCATTCCCCAACGCCGAAGCTTTGAAGGGAAAACAAGTGTGCGGTATCGTCAAGGACAAGCAAGGTGACCTATGGATCAGCACAACGATGGGTATCTGGCAATACGAGAAGAAAAAACGCCATTTCATCGGTCATATCAATGGAAACGGGCTTACCAACAAAGAGTATGTATTAGGCTCTTTCATGCACGCTTCCGACGATCTCACCGCTTTCGGTACGAGCGATGGAATCACGGCTTTTTATCCAGAAGTAGTCAAAGCCAACAAGATGGAACTCGGCAATGTATATCTCACCAACTTCCTAGTGGATGGCGAGCCCATCAACTGTCATGCCGAGCGCTTCTCTATTCCATATTCTCAGAATTCCTTCACCTTGGAGTTCTCCTTGTTGAATTACAAGAACACGGACAACATCAGTTTCCAATACCGCATCAATGAGGGAAAATGGAACAGTACCAACGAAGGCGTGAACGCCATATCTTTCAATAAGTTGAACCCTGGCAAATACATCATCGAGGTAAGGGCAGCAGGCAACGGAAGCTACTCCAAGCACATCACCACCATCACCGTGGTGGTCAAGGACCCTTGGTATGCCTCCCCACTTGCTTACATCACCTACATTCTGATCTTCATCAGTCTATTGGCATACATTATATATACGTATGAACGTAGGAGAAAGGCAGACCTCGACGAGACCAAGATGCAGTTTCTGATCAATGCCACCCACGACATTCGCTCACCGCTGACACTCATCATGGGACCGCTCGACAAGTTGAAAACTCGCCTGACAGATGCAAAGAGCAAGCAAGACTTGGACACCATCGACCGCAATGCGCAACGCCTGCTTCTCTTGGTAAACCAAATCTTGGACGAGCGCAAGATTGACAAGAACCAAATGCGCCTGCACTGTCAACCTACCCAGTTGCAAGAGTTTATCAAGGGCATCACCTCCCTCTTCGCCTTCAATGCCAACGAGCGAGGTATCAGCCTCAACTTGGAGGAAGAAGACAATCTGGAAGGAAAGCCTCTGGAAGTATGGATAGACCGCATCAACTTCGATAAGGTGATCAGCAACTTGCTGTCGAATGCCATGAAATATACATTTGATGGCGGCAACATCACCATCCGCATCGGAAGGGATGACAAGCATGCCATCATCAAGGTAATGGATACAGGAATAGGATTCAAAGAAGACAAGACAGACCGCCTCTTTGAGCGATTCTATCAAGGCAAAAATCCCAGCGACCTACACATTGAAGGCACGGGCATCGGCTTAAACCTGAGTCGTGCCATCACCCAAATGCACGGAGGAAGCATCAAGGCGTTCAACCGTACAGATGGTATCAAGGGAGCCTGCCTAGAAGTAATTCTGCCTCTTGGCAATGCACACTTGAAGCCAGAGGAAATATTGCAAGAAGAAGACAAGGCAAAAACAGAAGAAGGCTGCAAGAAAAAACAAGCCAGCAAGAACTTCAACATCCTTTTGGTGGATGATGATGCAGAAATCGCCCAGTACATCCAGGCAGAACTCAGTGACTGGTATCGTTTCGACTATGCCCCTAACGGCAAGGAAGGACTGAAGACCTTGCTCACGGGTAAGTACGACCTTGTCATCAGCGACGTGATGATGCCTGAGATGGATGGCATCACACTGCTCAAGAATATCAAGGCAAACTCCAACATCAGTGATATTCCTGTCATCTTGCTCACCTCGAAGTGCGAGGTCGAGAACCGACTGGAAGGTTTGAAGAAAGGAGCCGACGCCTTCCTTGCCAAGCCTTTCAATATGGAAGAGTTGCATATTCTCATCGACAACCTGGTAGATAACGTGCGACGCATCCGTGGTAAGTACTCCGGGGCACAAGGACAGAAGGAGAAGATAGACAAGATAGAGGTGAAGGGCAACAATGATGCTTTGATGGAACGCATCATGAAATGCATCAACGCCAACCTCACCGATCCAGACTTCAACGTAGAGAAGTTGACCGAGGAGGCAGGCATCAGCCGTGCCCAACTGCATCGCAAGATGAAGGAGATAGCAGGCGTTTCCACCGGTGAATTCATCAGAAATCTCCGTTTGGAGCAAGCAGCACGCCTCATCGGAGAAGGCAAGATCAACATTACCCAGGTGGCGTACTCCGTGGGCTTCAACAACCAGACTCACTTCTCAACCATCTTCAAAAAGCACTTCGGAATGTCACCTTCCGAATATGCTGAAACAAAAAGGAACGAGAAATAAGCAGTTAGATACATCGGATAAGGTGTTTTTTCGTACTTTTGCAGCAGAGATTTCCAAGAACAAAATCTAAACAATAAACAATCTGCAAACGTATGAAGAAATACCTTATCTCATTATTGGCTCTTGCCACTTCTATCATTATGCAAGCACAAGTTGCTGCGTCCGCCGCTTCCCAAGATGGCTCGGCACTTTGGCTCAGCAACCAAAACCTTGGCACATGTCAAGTAAGCGGAGCTGACTCCGACAACGCCACCTTGGCGATTGCTAAGGATGAGCTTAGCAAAAACTACAAGGGCAAAGCGGTCACTTTCCAAATAAACCCAAGCCTCAACCTAGGCGAAGGCTACCAGATAACCCCTACCTCCATCAAGGCGAGCCAAGCCATCGGCATTCTCTATGGCGCATACGAATTGATTCGTCTCCAAGCACTAGGCGATGCTGACAACATGAACAAGACCAAGAAGCCTGCCGTCAAATTGCGCATCCTCAACCATTGGGATAACCTTGATGGCAGCGTCGAACGTGGCTATGCAGGCAAGAGCATCTGGAAATGGGAAGACATCAAACTAGACAAGAGCGGCAAGGCAAAAAGCATCAGCAAGAACCTCCACGACCGTCTCATCACCTATGCCCGAGCCAATGCCTCATTGGGCATCAATGGTAGCGTACTCAACAATGTGAATGCCTCTCCAAAGATGATGACTGCTGAATATATAAATAAGGTGAAAGTCATCGCCAACATCTTCCGACCATACGGCATCCGTGTCTATCTCTCCATCAACTTCGCCTCTCCAATGGCACTGGGCTATACCAAAACTGCCGACCCTCTCGATAAAAAGGTACAGCAGTGGTGGCAGAAGAAAGCCAAGGAAATCTATGCTGCCATCCCTGACTTCGGCGGTTTCTTGGTCAAGGCGAACTCAGAAGGACAGCCAGGTCCTGGCGACTATCATCGCACCCATGCCGAAGGAGCCAATATGCTCGCCGATGCCCTAAAACCATTTGGTGGCATCGTGATGTGGCGTTCCTTCGTATATGGAGCCAACCACAAGGGAGAGGACCGCGTGAAGCAAGCCGTAAGCGAGTTCAAAAACTTGGATGGCAAGTTCCGTGACAATGTCATCTTGCAATCCAAGAACGGTCCACTCGACTTCCAACCACGTGAGCCATACGCTCCTATCTTCGACAACATCCACCAAACTCCACAGATGGCAGAACTTCAGATTACCCAGGAATACCTCGGACAGTCGAAGCATCTCACCTATCTTGCCCCTATGTGGAAGGAGTTCTTTGTTTTTGTAAACCCAAGCCGACTCAAAGGAATCGCAGGCGTTGCCAACATCGGTGACGATGCCAACTGGTGTGGGCATCCTTTCTCACAAGCCAACTGGTACGCTTTCGGTCGTTTGGCATGGAATCCATCGATTTCATCGGAGCAAATCGCCCATGAATGGCTTGTTCAGACCTATGGCTGCCAAGACGAGAACTTCACCAAACCAGTAGAAATGATGATGCTTACCTCACGTGAGGCTTGCGTCAACTATATGATGCCACTAGGCTTGCACCACATCTTCAAGTTCGACCATCATTATGGCCCTGAGCCTGATGGTTTCATCGCCAGTTATCCGTTGGAATGGTGCCCTGTGTATTATCACAAGGCAGATGCCAATGGCATAGGCTTCGACCGCTCATCCAAAGGAACAGATGCCGTTGGTCAGTACCCAGAGCCCTATCGCAGTCTTTACGACAACATCGATACATGCCCTGAGGAATATCTCCTTTGGTTCCACCACGTGCCATGGAGCTACAAGCTTTCATCGGGCAGCACCCTCTGGCAAGAGCTCTGCATGAGATACAACATGGGTGTGGCTATGGTAGAAACCTATCGCGACTTTTGGCACACTAGCACCAAGAAGTACATGAAGGGTCATGAGACGGAATGGCAGATGACCGATTCCTTGCTCAACGTACAGTTGGAGAATGCCAAGGAATGGCGAGACACCTGTCTGAAATACTTCCAGACGTTCTCTAAAATGCCAATAGAATAAAGCATTATGCGCCAATAAGAGCAAAAATGAACACACATATCTATAAAAAGAGACACTCATATGTATAAAATGTTCTTATTGGCGAATAAAATCGTAAGTGAAACAAGAAATGAGACATGCGAAAATACTGATGACACAATATTTTCCCATGAATTGGGGAATTATTGCTACATTTGCAACCGAAAGTAAAAAAAGAAAATAAACCAAAACAATTAAAAACCAATTAATCATGAAACATGCAAGTACCGCAATGAAGGCCCTTGCATTGTCTTTCGCTCTGTCTTTGGCACCAATCAATGGAGCCTGGGCGCAAGGCAATGCCGTAAAGGGTACGGTAGTGGGAGATGACGGACCTGTCATCGGAGCTACTATTCGTGTGAAGGGTTCACCTAACGTGGCTGCAGTTACCGACCTTGACGGTAACTTCACTATCAACGCCCCGAAAGGTGCCACCCTGCAAATCTCCTATCTAGGTTACAAGAACAAAGAAGTAAAGGTGGGCGCAGGGCATCTTGACGTCACCTTGTTGCAAGATGCCGAACTCCTCAACGAAGTTGTCGTTGTAGGTTATGGTCAGATGAAGCGTGCCGACCTCACAGGTTCCGTGGCATCTGTAGGCGAAAAAGCCATAGAAAAGACCGTAGCCACCAGTATCGACCAAGTACTCCAAGGTCGTGCTGCCGGTGTGCAAATCCAGGCGAACACTGGTACTCCTGGTGGTAGCAACACCATCCGCATCCGTGGTACGAACTCTCTGAACGCTACCTCTCAACCTATCTTCGTCATCGATGGTGTTATCATCGACTCTGCCGGCGAGGACGAAGGTAACTCCAACCCACTCTCACTCATCAACCCTAGCGACATCGTGAGCATGGACATCTTGAAGGATGCCTCTGCCACCGCCATCTATGGTTCTCGTGCTTCCAATGGTGTGATCATGATTACCACCAAGCGTGGACAGAGTGGCGAGGCTAATATCACATACGACGGCTACGTAGGTTGGCAGGCGATGCCTGGCAAGCTCGACGTGATGAACCTCCGTGAGTACGCACAACACTACAAGGATATTACCGATGCACAAATCAAGCCAGCTTCCAGCACATGGATTCGTGGCGACTTGATGGGCAATGGTACCGACTGGCAGGACGAATTGTATCGCAAGGCACTCATGACCAGCCATAACGTGAGCATGAGTGGCGGCAACAAGGACATCACCTATGCCATCAGCGCAGGTTATCTCGACCAAGACGGTATCGCCATTGGTTCTGGCTTCAAACGCCAAACCCTCCGTGGTAATGTCGATGCACAAATCAAGAAGTGGCTCAAAGGTGGCATCAACTTCTCACTCGCCGACAGCAAGCAAACTACTTCTTCCACCTATAATATTATTATGACTGCGCTGACATCTCAGCCATCTGTAGCCGTACGCAACCCAGAGGGCAACTACGACGGACCAGACGACCAGTGGATGCCAGACAACCCTGTGGCTCTTGCTGAGATTACCGACAACCACAACAAGAAGACCAACTTCCGTGTCAACACCTATCTGGAGGCTACCATTCTCAAGGGCTTGACCTTCAAGACAGAGTTATCGGCTGATTACAACTTCAACAACTACTATTATTTTCAGCCAGACTATCAGTTTGGCGTAAAGACCAATGACGTGCGCTCTGGCAAGTGGACCAAGAGCAACTCCAAGTACTGGTCTTGGCGCAACATCTTGACTTACAACAACACCTTCGGCAAGCACAATGTGAACGTGATGGTAGGTCAGGAGATGAGTCACAACCACTGGGAGAACCAAGTAGGTTCCACCACAGGCTACCTCTCCAACTCAGCCACCGACATCTCTGCCGGTAGCTATGCCGACAGCCGTGCCACAGGTTATCAGAACAACACCGCCTTGTTCTCTTACTTCGGCCGTGCCTTCTACAGTTTCGACGATCGCTATCTCTTGACCGCTACCCTCCGTCGCGATGGTAGTAGCAAGTTTGCAGAAGGTCATCGCTGGGGTTGGTTCCCATCAGCAGCCTTCGCATGGCGTGCCAGCAACGAGGCTTTCTTGAAAGACAACAAGGTCATCAGTAACTTGAAGTTCCGTCTCGGTTGGGGTGCCACTGGTAACCAGAACGTTGAGGACTGGGCTTACACCGCTCTCCTCGCCACCTATACCACACCATGGGGCGTAGGTGTATTGAATGCCAACAATGCCAACCCTAACCTGAAGTGGGAGACCACCTACTCTACCAACGTGGGTATTGACCTCAGCCTCTTCAATGGTCGCATCGAGTTTATCGCCGACTGGTACTACAAGAAGACCAAGGACTTGCTCTTGAAGCTCGACCTCCCTGCATTCTTGGGTTCAGGCGCTGGTTCTGGTTATGGTGTAGCCAGCAACCCTTGGGGTAACATCGGTAGCTTGCGCAACACGGGTGTCGAGTTTACCTTGAACACAGACAACATCGAATACAAGGGTTTCTCATGGCGTACCAACGCCGTGCTCTCCCTGAACCGCAACAAGGTAGTGTCTCTTGATACCGCCACAGGTACCTTGCCTAAGACCTTGCAGATTGGTTCTGAGACCGCCACAGTCACCAACACCATCGTAGGTCAGCCTATCGGACAGTTCTGGGGCTACAAGGTGATCGGACGTTTCGACAAGCCTGAGGACTTCTACTATAAGGACAAGAATGGCAACGTGAAGCAAGTAGCCATCCCAGAGGGAAGCAAGATTGCACAGAACGGAACATGGCTCGGCGACTACATCTTCGCTGATCTCAACAATGATGGTGTCATCAACAATGACGACCAAACCTTCATCGGCAACCCTGAGCCTAAGTTCACCTGGGGCTTCGGCAATACCTTCTCTTACAAGGGTATCGACTTAACCATCCAGTTCAGTGGTTCTTATGGCAATAAGATTCTCAACTATGGTCGCCGCAGTCTGGAAGTATCAGGTTCCACCTCCAACCTGCTCCGTTCGGTAATGGACTTCGCACGTGTAGAGAAGATAGACCCTAATGGTCCAGACGATTACCGCAACTATCATGTAACGAACCCAGAGACAATCCAGCCTCGCCTTTACACATCAAGCAACAGCAACCGCAACGACCGTGTGAGCGATGCCTATGTAGAGGACGGTTCTTACATCCGCTTGCAGAACATCTCACTCTCTTACACCTTGCCACGCACCTGGTTGAAGCACATCTATCTGACCAACGTGAAGATATACTGCAACCTCCAGAACGTAGCAACCATCACGAAGTACAAGGGCTACGACCCTGAGGTAGGTAGCCTTTGGGGCAATGCACTGATGAACGGCATCGACTATGGTCGTTATCCTTCTCCACGCATCTACACCTTCGGATTGAACGTAACATTCTAATGAAAGAAAGGAGAATACAACATGAAAAAGATATTATTATATACAGCAGCTTTGGCAGGAATCCTTTCGTTCAGCAGTTGTGCGGAAGACTTCCTCAAGCAAAAGAACTCTTATCAGTTGAGTCCTGACAACTACTACGAGTCGGACAATGCGGTGGCTTCGGCTACTTATCCACTCTACAACTACGTGTGGTATGACTTCAACGATAAGTTCTATTATGGTATGGGCGATGGACGTGCCAACAACATCACGGCACAGTACTCCAACTACATCTACCCTTACACCAACTTCACAGAGAACTCCCTCTCACAGGGTTTGAGCGAGGCATGGGGCTCACTTTACTCAGTAGTTTCACAGAGTAACAACACCATCAACAACCTCCTCACCAAGTGTACATCAAGCGTGAGCGAGACTGCCAAGATACAAGGTATTGCCGAGGCTCGCTTCATGCGTGGTTTGGCTTACTGGTACATCGGCACACTCTGGGGATGCGGTATCATCTATACCAACACCTCCGACTTGGTCAACAACTACGTCGTGCCTGCACAGCCTCGTGAGGATGTCATCGAGTTTGCCATCCGAGACATGGAATATGCTGCCAAGAATCTTCCAGCATCTCAGGGACAAGTTGGTCGCGTCAACAAATACACCGCATACGGTATGTTGAGCCGTCTCTACCTCTCCATGGCAGGCTTGACCACAAGCGGAGCTTATGATGGCACCAACATTGCCACCGACTTCAATCGTGGCACTCGCAACGAGTACTATCTCGACCTCGCCAAGAAGGCTGCCCTCAAGGTAATCAAGGAAAGCAACTACAAGTTGCTCGACAACTATGACGACCTTTGGAGTTACAACAACATCAACAACAATGACGAAGCGATGTTCCAACTCCAGTTTATCAAGGGTGATGGTGCCGGCGGTGCAGCACAGAGCATGACCCGCTTCCTCGCTTGGAGCACCATGGTAGGCGATACCAATGCTTGGGGTGGAGCTACCTATTGCTCTTACGACCTCTGGAACGAGTTCTCCAACTATGACGATGAAACTCTTGACGCCAAGGCTATGGTAGATACCAAGCGCCGCCACAACTCCATCGCTTTCTATGGCGAAGAATATCCAGAGCTAAGTGCCGACCCTAGCGATCCATACGTATATGGTGTAACAGAAAGTCCTAGTTCCCAGGGTGCCAACATCAAGAAGTATGTCATCGGAACCAAGAAGGTGAATGGATTCAGCGTACCAAACAACTCTGGTATCAACACCTATATGATGCGCCTTGCCGAGGTATATCTCAACTATGCAGAGGCTGTGCTTGGCAACAACGAGAGCACAACAGACACAGATGCGTTGAAGTACTTCAATGCCATCCGCAAGCGTGCAGGTATGCCAGAGAAGAGCAAGATTGGTTATGAGGACCTTCGCCATGAGAACCGTATGGAGTTTGCCTTCGAGGGCTTGTATTGGTACTTCCTCGTTCGTCAAGGATATTATCAGCAGCAGAAGATTGTGAACTACTGCAACGACCAGAACCGCAATGCTAGCTACTTCGAGAGCAGCACCAACACTTATAAGTTGAGCAAAGACTACAGCGCTCCTGGTCCTGGTGTGGCAACCGCTACCGCCAAGAGTTTGACGCTTCCTATGGCTGATACCGACCAGACCAAGAACCCTAACTTGAAGACTGATGCCGATGGCAACATCAAGACCGTGAAGTATGAGTTTGGCGAGCGTGAGGTGGACGAGGCAACCCTCTTCGACTAAATCACAAACCCGCTTATGGATTCAAGACGAAATCAGTCTTACAGTTATATCATTAACAGATTAAAACGATGAAAATCATGAAGATATATATATATAATAAGGTGGAGAAGATGCTCAAGGGCTTGGTTCCCTTGATGCTGCTCGCCATTGTTCCATCGCTCACCTCTTGTAACGACGACGATGACTGCCAATCTACCACCATGACCATCAACAAGGTCTTCTTGGAAGATACCAAGGCTGAAGATGGCAACTACGACCGTGAGGTAGAGTTTGCTCGCCTCGGTCAGACCCTCCGCATCGAAGGTTCTGGCTTCTCAGGCTTGAAGAAAATCTATGTGAACGGTTTCGAGACCTACTTCAACAATGCGTTGATGACAGACAACAACATCTGGGTGACCCTCAACAGCAAGACCCCAGTGGCAAAAGCAGACGCAAGTGTACGCAACACCATCCGCTTTGTGAAGGACAACACAGAGACTACTTATCAGTTCACCATCCGTGCCGCAGCCCCTGTTATCGCAAGCATCGACAACACCCTGCCACAAGCAGGCGAGACTGTCAAGGTATCAGGTGCCAACCTCGATGGTACGACCAAGGTAACTCTTCCAGACGGAACAGAAATTACCGAAGGCATCGTCAACGATGAGGAAGACGGCGAATGGTTCACCTTCACCATGCCTAGCGGCGTAAGCGAGGTAGGTGGTAGCATCACCACTGAGGGAGCCAATGGTACCGCCATCTCTCCTGCCTACTTCAACAACAACAGTTGCTACGTCATCAACTTTGACGGCAAGGGAACACAAGGCGGTTGGAGTGCCACCTTCTCTGCCGAAGACTTGGTAGATGACCCTTTGAACTCAGGACGTGGCAAGGTGATTCAGATCATCCCAGACAGCTATCTCACCGACAATCCTGATGGTGTGAAGGCTGGTGTATCCAGCATCAAGGGATTCTGGACAGCCGGCAATGGTGATGCAGACGATGACTGGAATCGCATGACCAGTTTCATACCAGGCACTACTCCACTCGATTCCGTAGCAATGCAGTTTGACGTATATTGTCCAGAGGAATGGGACTTGAGTGGTCAGATAGAGATTACCCTCCAGAACAACCTGTCCAACTATGGCTATGGTTCTGCTTGCACCAAGTACAACAAGGACTACAAGAACCAGGGATATGCTTGGGTGCCATGGCTCGACCGTGAGACAGGAAAGCACAAGGCATTCACCACAGGAGCAAGATGGCAGACCATCACCATCCCACTCACCGCATTCGGTAACTACACCAATGATGAGTTGACTTGGACTTTCCAAAATGTCATCGACGACAAGAATGCTGGTAGCTACAAGAACTTCGGTATCTTGTTCTGCAACCCAGACTTAAAGTGGGACACCGAAGCTGAGGATGCAGACTATCCATCCCAGCTCTTCAACAAGAAGATCTACTTGGACAACTTCCGCATCGTGCCTATCACAGCCATCACCGTCTCTGACTATTAATCAGAGGAAAGGCATCAGATTTATTAATCTTTAAAAGAGAAAGAATAATGAAAATCACAAGAATCATCATTCCAGTAGTAGCATCCACGATGCTACTCACTGGTTGCGACGACCAAATCATGCAATGGGGCAAGCCTGGCGACCACGCCGACGTGACCTCTGCCGACCTTCCTCTCGCCGTGAAGGAGGTAATCGCCAACTACGACAATATCAAGGACTACGCTAGCCAATATACCCCTAGTATGGTCATCGGTATCGGTATGGGCGCAGATCTATACGTGAACAATGAGAAAGGCGAAGGCGACCTTGTCAATGCCAACTACCAGATGTTCACTCCAGGCAACGCCATGAAGAGCGATGCCATGCTTGGCAACAGTGGAACCATCAACTTTGCTACTGTCGATAAACTCTTGGCATCCATGCCTGAGGGCATGAAGCTCTATGGACATAACTTCTTCTGGCATACCCAGCAGAACCAGAGCTATCTCAAGTCGCTCATCGCTCCTACCCTCGTGGTGGAAAGCAGCAGCGACATCCAAACCATCATCAAGAATGGTGACTTCGAGAAAGGCGACAAGAGCAGTTGGAGTTCTTGGGGAAATAATAGTACTACAGAAGCTTGCGCAGAAGCTGCCAAAGAAGGAAGCTATGGTCTCAAACTTGTCAATCCTAAGGATGGCACTGACTACTATGTAGCCCAGCTTGCACAAGACCTAGACAATGTTTTGGAAGTTGGCAAGACCTATACTATCCGTTTCCAAGCAAAATCATCAGTTGCAGGCGATGTTTTGCAGTTCTGCACCCAAAACAGCAAGGACTATTCTGGAGAAGGCTATCACGCATTCACTGTTGGTACCGACTGGACCACCATCGAGTATGATTACACTTGCAGCAAGGAAAACATCAATCGCATCCTCCTCAACTTCGGAAAGGTGGCTGGTACATTCTATCTCGACAATATCGAGTTCGGTATCAAGCAAGAAGACCCAATGGACAATATCATGGCAGGCGATGCTTCCGACTTCGAAGGTGGCACCACTGGCGGTTGGGGCTCTTGGGGCAGCAACAAGGAAAGTGCAGATGTAGTAGCAGGAGCCGGCAAGGATGGCTCAGCAGCCCTTGTCTTGAAAAACAAGGGAGACGGCAACGCTTGGGAAGCTCAGTGTGCTTACACCTTCGATGATGCCTTGCAAGCTGGCAAGAAGTACATCATCCAGTTCTATGCCAAGTCAACCTCTACCGCAGGTGAGTTGCAATTCCAGTATCAGAATGGAACGACATATCAATCTCAGGGTGGTTACAACACATTCTCTGTAGGCAAGGATTGGACCAAGTGTGAATATGAGTTCACGCCAACTCCAGAAGATGCCAACCGCATCATCTTCAACTTCGGCAAGGTGGGCGCCACCTATTATCTTGACAACATCAAGTTCGGTCTTGCCAAAGATCAAGGCTCTACGGCAGGTGCTAAGCAAACCATCTTCCGTGCTCGTGGCAAGCAACATCGTGCAGCTAGCAAGAGCTACTATGTATTGAAGACCCCTGCAGAAAAGCAGGCTGCCCTTGAGGGAGCCATGGAAGCATGGGTAAGCGGCGTAGCCAACCACTTGAAGGAAAAGGGCGTTACTCCTTATGGATATGATGTAGTCAATGAGCCTATCGCAGACGGAAGCAACAAGTTCCGTGGTCTCGACGAAGGCATCTTCGGTAGTGACGACGATGCAGCACCAGAAGAGACGGTAGCTGATGGTTTGAGCCTCAACTGGGGTAACAACCACTGGTATTGGGGCTACTATGTACCAGACTATCATGTCAAGGCTTTCCAGTTGGCTCGCAAGTATCTGCCAGCAGAGACCAAGCTCTTCGTCAACGATTACAACTTGGAGACCTCTCCTAAGAAGCTCGAAGCCCTCGTGAAGTTCGTCAACGAGATTGACACCAAGAACGGCTCTCCTATCGTGGATGGTATCGGCACGCAGATGCACGTCACCCTCTCCAGCAGCGACGATGCTACCAAGAACGCCGAGAACATCGCAGCCTTGAAAGAGAAGGTAGATGCTATGTTCCAGACGATGGCAGCCACAGGTAAGTTGGTACGTGTCACCGAGCTTGACATTTCTCTTGGCACAGGTTCTCCTTCAGCCAATCAGTACAAGGCTCAGAGCGACTGCTACCAGATGATCGTGGAGTCTTACAAGGCAAACGTTCCTGCAGCCCAGCAGAGCGGTATCACCATCTGGAGTTTGTCTGACAATGAGGCTGAACATGAGTACTGGCTAAAGGGTCAGGTGCCAAACCTCTTCGACAAGGACTACAAGCGCAAGTGGGCTTACAAGGGCTTCTGCGATGGTATCGCAGGCGAAGACCTCGGCTTGAAGTTTGGTGGTGACGAATACAAGGCATACTACGAGAAGAACAACGTTTCTTCAAGTGTAAGCAAATAAGAATAGATTAAAAGCAATAAGATAAAAGGTGTGTCCACTGTGCTCAAAGAAGAGCGATGGGTGGACACACCTTTTATAATATATATGTATGAGGATTACTCTGTGAAGCCAGAATAACGCTTGCCTGACACACGATAAATCAAGCCATCCTCATCATCGTCAAACTTGACGGTATAGCAAATGCTGTCAACAGGAGCACCATGAAGGTTCTTGCCCTGACCATAAAGTACTTGACCTTTCAAGAACTCTACATTGCCAGCTGTATCATCTGCAGGATTGTAGCTGGTGTTAGGGATTGCCTCAAACTTGCCATTCTTATAGTCTGTGACGTTGACCTTCATCTTGACATTATAAAACTTGCCACCATCATCCAACCACATCTTATCAGCCTCATTAGCTGCTGTATTGTATGTATTAAGGTCGATTTTTTTGCCAAGGAGATTCTCGTCGATGACATTGCCATCCTCGTCAACAGCATCTACTGTAACAACCCAATGCCCAGCCATCTTCTCTACTGCTGTGCCGCCTGCCTTTTCATCGGTTTCTGGATCACAAGACACAAATGTGAACATACCAACCAAGGCAACCATGAACATTGAAATATATTTCTTCATAATTCTATTCAATTATTTATGTTTTACTTTAAGATAACGTGGAATATCATCTGACCGTTGAGACAAGTCGCATCAAAAGAAATTTCACCTGTTGCAGGGTCGTACTTTCCATTTTCCAAGCCATCAAGAGAATTAAGATCAGCAAAACCATTACAGTTGCTTGACAAGAGTTTAATACTATTATCTGCCAAGAGTTGGATATATCCAGTCATTGCTGTTGTGGAACCATAACCAACTCCTTGATCATAGTAACCGCCAAAGAAATCGCTTACATAAAATAGGCCAGGAGCCGCTTTTTTAACTGTCACAGAGTACTTTGAAAACTCAGTAATTTTTCCACCAGAATTCCTATAGCTACCACTTTGAACAGTATATTTGCCTTCGATGTTTGTTGTAATAGCAGGATCGCAGACTGCAACTGTTCTCTTTGCCTTTGTAAGGTAACCATCCTTGTTGGTGTAAAAATAGGTGACATAATACAAACCAGCTGTATTATAATCAACATCTTCCACACCTTCTGTTACGATACCAGAAGTGCAATCCTCACCCAACAAAGTACCCTTACACCCTTTATCGACATATGGCGTTCCGATAGGAAGAATTGTAAACTCGTCACCTTGTATTTCCATTTCTGGATAATAAGTAATCTTGGAGTCTGTCAACTCCTCGTCATCGCTACATGAGGTAAATCCGACAGAGGCTAGGCAGAACAACAAGGTATAAAACAATATTTTTTTCATATTCTATGTTCTTTATGAATTAATGAATATCACCTTTCTGGTGAATTATTTATCCCAGAAGACAGGGTCTGCCAATGTTTTGACAGCTGGAGTATTCTTGTTATACTTACGAGCATTGTCTGGATATGGCATACGCTTGCATACATTACCTTTTCCATAGTAATTCAAGCCAGGATTGATCAAGTCGCCAGCAGAATACTTGGTTGAGCCGTTGTAAACTTCCTGAGCGGTAGCCTCAGAAAGAGCTGGTACATCGGTACGACGCTGCTCAGACCAAGCCTCCATGTGGTTACGGAAGAAGAAAGCTGTCCATTTCTGCATGTAAATCAACTTCAGCTTAGCTTCCTTGGTAGCCTGGTCATCAAAATTAACCCTAACTCCTGCAAGGAAGGCGTCTGCTCCAGTAATACCACGTGAGCTGAAATCGGCTTTCACGGCTGCCTCATAGGCAGCCTTGGCAGCTGCTGTATTGTCGTTGAAACGAAGCTCTACCTCAGCCTTCAAGAACTCTACCTCGCTCAATGTCATCAAGTAGATTGGCATACTCATGGCCTGAGCCACCTTGATGGTACTGACATTCTTATTTTTCCAATCTTTGCCAGACCAGCCTTTATAAAGAGTCTTCGATCCAGGAATCTGACCTACGTATGTATCAGTTGCAGAAGCTACATCCATTGCATAACCTATACGAGGGTCGTCAGTTGCATTATAGTAAGAGACGATAGGATAAGCTGCACAGAAGTTATTGGTAGATAAGGCGAAATATGAAGCATACCAAGGATTGTACTGGCCTTCTGCATTAGAATACACATCAAATGTGACATCAGACTTAGGAAGTTCACCACTGGCGACAATGGCCTTAGCCTTGGCTGTATAGTTGGCAACATCTACACCTGCATCAATCAAACGCATATACATACGCAAACGAAGACCATTGGCAAACCGCTTCCATGCATCCAAATTCTGATTAAACATAGGATCCGTCATCGTAATCATCGTTGCTGTCTCAGGGATGGCAGCCTCGGCTTCATCCATCGCATTCAAAACACCAGTATATACAGTTTGACCCTCATCCCACTTTGGAGTAGGATTGGCATTGCCTTGGCACATTTCTGTGTAAGGAGCATCACCGCAAGCATCCACCATATACTGCATACCCAAAGCTGTCATCACTTTGCATACAAAGAGGTCAGCCTTGTCGGTAGTTTTACCCTCGATGTCCTTGATGTCCATCATGGCACCAGCATAGATAGATCTGTAGCAACGGTCGAACAAGCTAGAAGATTCATCGAAGTGAAGTTCTGCCTGGGTATTATACTGGCTAGACTCTGGGCGCTGCTCGAAATACTGCACAAAGAATCCTGCGTTAGTGAACATCGCATCACCAGGAACTGCAGCCAAGGCATTCTCCACAGAAGGGAATATCAAAGTAGGGGTAACATCACCATTGTCTGGATAGTTTGGGTCGTCATTGATATCCATATCGCAACTGGAAAGAGCCAAGAGGCAAGCTGCGCTATATAATAATAGTTTTTTCATACTTTACGATCTTATTAGAATTTAACTGATACGTTGAAACCAATCTTTCTAGAACTTGGGTTGGCAGAATACTCACCGTAGTTACCAGCCAAGTCGTTACCGAAAGAGGTTGACTCTGGGTCGATGAAGGTGTTGCTGGATGGTGTCCAGAGGAACAAGTTGTTACCATAGAGAGACACCTTGACACCTGTCAAGAAGGTCTTGGCTAGCCAAGCCTTAGGAAGATCCCAAGAGAGCACAACAGAACGGAGCTTGACGTAGCTCTTGTCCACCAATAATCCTGCGTCATAGTCATCTCCACCATTGTGCCAATAGTTGTAGAGGTTTGTCGCATCCAAAGCCCATGTGTTCTCACCATAAACAGGATTGCCATAAGCATCTGTTCCTGTTTGGATAACAGAGTTTGGAACAATAAATGGATGGCGACTGTTGTATGCTGTCTGAATGGCGTTACCTACGAAGTAACTTACGCTCTTTGTACGAGAGTACATCAAACCACCCTTGCGAATATCGAAGTCGAATGACAAACTAACACCCTTATAAGAGAATGTGTTGCCAATACCCATTTGATACTTGCTGTTCATGCTGCCCACGATTTTCTGCTCTGTGGTTTTTGCAGGAAGACCTGATGACACACCTGTCTTCTCATCTACAGGCTCTACTATAATATGCCCCTCTGAATCACGTTGAGAAGTATAAGCCTTGAACACACCAAGTTCCTCACCAACAATAGCGTAGAGACCTGTGCTACCAGTCAAGCCATAGATGACAGACTCACCACCCAACTGCTCAGGAAGTGAAATCACCTTACTGCGGTTCAATGTCCAGTTCCAAGAGAGATCCCATTTGAAATCTCTAGTCTTAACTGGGGTGACATTTACCAAAAGTTCAATACCACGGTTGCGTATCTTACCGAGGTTTATGTTCTGCGCTGTGTATCCGGAAGCTGGATCCATATCCAATGAGAAAATCTGCTTATCAGATACTCTGTTATAGTAAGAAGCATCGAATGATACACGGTTCTGGAAGAATGCCATGTTCAAACCAAGCTCAAACTCGCTTGTCATCTCAGGGCTCAAGGTCGGACTACCCAAGATGTTACCTACACTATAGGCATTGTAATTACCCTTGGTGAATGGGAACTGGCTTTCACCCCAACCAGATGTGTTTGCACCACCCTGTTTATATACTGAAGAAGTCATATAAACATCGGCATCATTACCCGTCTTACCCCAAGCTGCACGTACCTTACCGAAGGTGATAATCTTCTGAGCTTCAGGACTCAAGAACTTAGAGAAGATGAAACTACCTGTTACACCAGGATAGAAGAAAGAACGGTTGCCCTTTGGAAGTGTAGATGACCAGTCGTTACGAGCTGTGAATGTGAGGTATGCCCAGTCGTCCCATCCTAAGTCAATCTGTCCGTATGCACCCATCAAACGACGCAACTGCTTGTACTGGTCAATAGTTGGCTTCTCAGAAGAGTTGGTCAAGTTGAAGAAATTAGGAATCGTCAAGTTCGTAACTTCTGCATAGAAATAATTGTATCTACGCTCATTGCCGTTGAGACCCAATGTCGCGCTGACATCCAACTTGTCGATAAACTTATGGTTGTAGTTCAACATGGCGTTGATATCAATCTCACGAGTGCGCTCAGTCTGCTGGCTAGTCTCACCTGTGAGAGACTTCAAGGCATCCTCATAGTTAGGAGTATCGGCATAAAGCTTAGCCATATTTGGCTGACCTGTATCGTGATGACCAGTTGTTGTATCCAAGCCAAAACGACCAGAGAACTTCAAGTCCTTGATGATGTCCCAATCCAACTGCAACTTGCCATAGAAACGCTCCTGCTCATACTCGTTCTTGTAGTTGTTCAAAATGTAGTATGGGTTGGTTACGCCGTATGGAGTGTAATAATAACCAGGCATATTGAATGGATCATCCAAGTTCTTCAACTCAGCGATGCTGATATCACGTGGGGTCTGCATGATACAGTTGTACATAGAACCTGTCTTCTGACCAGTGGTTACGAAGTTGTTCTTCTGGTAAGCATAGTTGGCAGACATGCTCAATGTCACATTTTTGATCTTGTGGGAAGCACGACCAGAGAATGTGTATTTGTTGTAGCTATCAGCATCTGTAGGAATGATACCATCATCGTGAATCTGAGACAAGCTCAAGAAGAAGTTGCTGGCATCAGTGGCACCATTGAAAGAAACACTGTTGTTGTAGCGAATACCTGTATCGAAGAAATCCTCCATATTGTTCTTGATGGCACGATAAGTCTTGTACTTCTGCGAGTAATCGTAAACATTACCATATCGCAAGGTTGAGTTGTCGAACTCAGGACCCCAAGAACCATTCTCCAAGTCAGTCTTGTCGCCATACCAACCCATACCAAACTGGTTCTGCATTTGAGGCAAACGGAGAATAGACTCAAACTGCATACCGCCATTGTACTCTACACCGATACCCTTGCTCTGCTTCTTTCCACTCTTGGTAGTAATCAAGATGACACCATTGGCAGCGCGGCTACCATAAAGGGCGGTAGCTGCAGCACCTTTCAGAATGGTCATGCTTTCTACGTCATCAGGATTGACAGCATTGGCACCATTACCGAAGTCATAGCTTTCGTTCAAGCTATTGGCACCAGCGAGTTTTGAGGTTTCACTGCTTGTTGATGTGTTAGACAATGGTACACCATCAATAACGTAAAGAGGTTGGTTGTTTCCAGACAAGGAACTTACACCACGGATAACGACAGAGTTGGACGCACCTGGATCGGAAGAAGCTGAAGAAATCTGCACACCAGCTACCTTACCTGCGATACCAGACATGATGTCGCCTGTGCGAGATTCTGAAAGTTTCTCGCCACCGACAACAGAAGCAGAATATCCCAAAGCCTTGCTTTGACGAGTGATACCCATAGCGGTAACAACGACTTCGTCAAGGTTCTTTGCATCAGAAATCAAAGAAATTTTGTTGTTGCCAGCTTTCAGGGCGATAGTCTGGTCTTGCATACCGATGTAAGACACTTTGACTGTGTGCTTTCCAGCAGGAAGCACCAAAGAGAAGTTACCATCAATGTCGGTAACCGTACCGGTATTTGTTCCTTCCACCTTGATAGATGCGCCAATGATAGGCTCTCCATCCTCAGCAGAGACAACAGTACCGGAAACTTGACTTTGTGCGAGTGCGCTACCCATACTAAGAGTAACGCCTGCGATAAACGTCATGAGTCTTTTTTCCATAAATCTCTCTCTTTTTAATAAATGAATGTATAATGTTTATTATTTCTTTCTCTACATTCTTTCTCCACCTCTTGCCCCGAGGTGGTGAATAGTTGGAACTTTTAAACATAAAAACCGCAAACCTTTCAAGATTATACCCTCGGATATTATATCTTTGGATATCATTTTATGGTTTCATTCATTATTATTTTTAATTATGGTATATTTCAAGTTTGAGTTTGGATGGGGACGCAACGAGAAGAAATCGTCATCCCAAATTGATAATTCATCCCTTAGAGGATGGGAGTTTGTCAATTCGGAAGTGAAGAAAGCCAAGGCACAAGGGAAGTACAAGACGGCAAGCAACTATCTCACGGCAGCTCGTTCATGGAGCAAGTTTTTGAAGTCGGAAGAGTGGAGTTTCACCGAAATGACCGCCGACAACCTAGTGGCATACCAGCATTGGTTGGGCGAAAACAATGTGAGTCTCAATACCATCTCTGCATATATGAGAGCATTGAGGGCGTTGTATCATCGTGTGATGGGGCATGAAGGAAACTTACAAGTCGTCAATCCTTTTGCCAAGGTTTTCACAGGCAGGACCAGGACTGACAAACGAAGCATTACGCAAGCTGACATTCTTCGCCTTCACGCCTTGTCGCTGCCTCCAGGCTCGTCGCTTGCCTTGGCTCGTGACATCTTCATCTTCAGTTTCTATGCCATGGGGATGCCATTTGTCGATATTGCTTATCTGCGAAAGGAGCAGGTGAAAGATGGGATGATTCTTTACGATAGGCATAAGACGAGACAAAGAATCCGTGTTTCCCTATTGCCTCCGATGACCGACATCATCCATCGCTACGAACTCGCCCACTCAGATTTCGTGTTTCCAATTCTTGCCTCCGACAAGGATACGCTCTCCCATGCCGCCTCAGAAAGTCTCACTTCCGAACAGCTCCATCACATCTACCTTCGCCGTCTCCGTCAATACAACTATTCCTTACGTCGCCTTTCCGAGATGCTTGGCTCCGATATTCATCTTTCGTCGTATGTGGTACGACACTCCTGGGCTAGCATTGCCTACCAGCACCATTTCGACATCGGGCTGATAGGTCGAGCCTTGGGACATACCAAGCAGTCCACCACCTTATTATATATAAAGAGCTTGGAAACCTCTGATCTCGGCACTGCCAACCATACTTTGATGGAAGAATTGGGCTTGTGAGAGGGATAAAAAAGCTTAAAAAGTCGCATTCCCCCGAAAAATATGTATATTTGCAGCGTTATTCCCCCGAAAAATGTGTATATTTGCAGCGTTATTCCCCCGAAAAATGTGTGGAATTAGGTAATTATTCCCCCGAAAAATGTGTTTTTAAAATGAATTTATGGAAAGAATAGCAATAGAAAAACTGATAAAATGGAAAGATAGCCCACGACGGAAACCTCTTGTAATAGAAGGAGCTAGGCAGGTTGGAAAGACTTGGCTGGTTAAAGAGTTTGCGCAAAGAAACTATAAGCAATTGGCGTATGTCAACTTTGAAGATATGAAAATTCTTCAAAATCTATTTGTGCAAGACTTTGACATCCCACGTGTTTTGACCGCTATTGGTGCCGCAACCCATGTCACTTGCACAGAAGGTGATACCTTGATATTCCTAGATGAGATACAGGCAGCCCCCAATGCCATTACCTCCTTGAAATACTTTTGCGAGAATGCTCCAGGTTATCATGTCATTGCAGCAGGCTCACTTCTTGGCATTGAATTGCATCAGGGAGAATCCTTTCCTGTCGGAAAAGTCCAATTCCTCAATTTGTATCCCATGAGTTTCATAGAGTTTGTCATGGCTATGGGAGAGGACAATCTTGCCAAGCTTTTGCAAACAAAAGATTGGAATATGATACAACTATTTGCCCCAAAGTTTCATGAATTGCTCAAGTACTATTACTATGTAGGAGGAATGCCTGAAGCAGTACTGAGTTTTAGCCAGAATAGAGACTGGCAGGAAGTGAGGGAAATTCAAAACGAAATATTGAAAAGTTATCGTCGAGACATATCGAAACATGCTCCATCTGATATAGTCCCTCGAATTTCTGATTTGTGGAATTCCATCCCTGCTCAACTAAGCAAGGAAAATCGCAAGTTCATATATGGAATCGTTAGGGAGGGAGCTAGAGCTAGAGAGTACGAGATTGCTTTACAATGGTTATTGGATGCTGGGCTTATATATAAGGTATATAACGTCAAGGCTCCACGAATCCCATTGAAAAGCTATGAGGATAGAGCTGCCTTCAAGATTTTTCTCTTGGATGTCGGATTGTTGGGGGCGATGTCGAGGTTGAAGGCATCCACCATTGTCGAAGGCAATGTCATATTTACAGAGTTCAAAGGTGCGCTCACCGAACAATATGTCATGCAACAACTTGTCTTGAAGTATGAACCTTGCTATTTTGCCAAAGCCAAAAGCACGCAGGAAATAGATTTTCTCATCGAGGATGAAGAAGACAACGTGATTCCGCTAGAGGTAAAAGCTGAGACAAATGTCAAAGCAAAGAGCTTGCGACAATTTGTTTTGGAGAACAATCCCGCCTTGGCTTATCGCATTTCCATGAATGATTATCAAGTTGATAGTTGGCTGGTTAATCTTCCACTTTATGCTGTCAACACCTTGTAGTTTGTTGCCCCTCCTATATATGTGAGGGCTGTCATCGGTGTGCAGTCTTACTGTTCCAACCGAACAGCCTCACTGTCTTAGGTGAACAGTCTATGCTATCTACTAAGGCGGATACAGCTGGATAGCCAATTGTGCTTTTCTATCTCACACCTCACGATAGAGTGCTTACTCTACTGAGTTTCATGTATTTACATATTGTGAGATGTGGGCGTCGACACCTCACGCACACCTCACTGCACCTCACTCAAAAATAACAAGTATCGCTTCGTGCTTTTTAACAGTACAATAAGAATTTATAGAAGTGTGGTGTCGTGTGGTGTGCGTGAGGTGTCAACGCCAACACCACACACATGCTATACGTTGACACATAGGACATTACAATGATAGAGTGAGATGTGAGGTGAATTTTAGTTTTCTATTCTTTTAGCATCCACTTCCAAACAGGAACCACCTCTATCGTTGCATCGTCTATCTGTATATCTGTCTCTTCATCCATCGTGATAATCATCAGACGACTTTCTATTAATCTATTAACTTCTTTGCAATATTTAGGTTCATCTTGATAGGCTATTAATGTTAGTATAAAAGTTTACTGGCTGCAATTCCAAGCGAAATTGCAGCCATTTTCTATTAATCAATAAGCTAATCTGTATAAAAACAGCATATTTTGTAACAAAACGAGACGAAAACGTAACTTTTTGCTAAAAATATTTGGAGAATTACTGAAGATTGTTTAATTTTGCAACCGATTAAAAATATTTTTTAAAATTCGCAAAGATTTAACTTACATCTTTTATATATAATAAGGTGTATTCACCACCTCGGGG